>Ga0334722_10002540_pt1 | contig 20513 bp, 14 predicted proteins | sample C3_bottom_MG_FD_207210 | JGI IMG/M metagenome (GOLD analysis project Ga0334722, IMG submission 207210) | Sediment microbial communities from Yellowstone Lake, YNP, Wyoming, USA - C3_bottom | ecosystem: Environmental > Aquatic > Freshwater > Lake > Sediment | place: USA: Wyoming | collected... | reverse complement strand
AATATCTTGCGCGCATAAATCAGCCGTTGCACGGCTGTCACTAATGATGTCACACCGACAATTATAAGAGCAAATTCCAGCCAGCCGCCTTTGGGGAATTCTCCGGTTGGCTGATATATTTCAATTAATGAACCGGCCATGATTACCAGAAACTTTTCCAGTCTGCCCATGATTCCCACCGCACAATTCTCCATGCGTCCAACTGATTCGGCGGCAGCACGCGTGTAGCTCGCGATAAGCATGCCAAAGAGAGCGAACAATCCCCAACCCGGAGCCACGGCACCCGACAAAGTTATGCCGGCCAAAATAAAAAATTCGCCGTAACGGTCGGCCACGTGGTCTAAAACACCTCCGAACACCGTCCCCAGATTGCCGGCCCGGGCAGTGGAGCCATCAAGCATATCCATGATAGATGTCACCAACATCCAGATTACACCCCAAAGAAAATTTCCTTTCCAGAAAAATATACCAGCTATTAGAGCCGACAAGACTGAAAGGGCTGTTAGAAAATTGGGTTTGAGACCGAGCCGATAGCAAATTTTCCCCAGTACCAGCGAGGTCTCTTCATAGAACTTCCGCTTTCTCTGATTTATATTTGGCGGTGTCATTTTTTCTATTTCAATTGGTTCCAAGCGAACGAATATAGATTTAATATTTAAGCCGGTCAATCTGGTTACAGCAAATTTAGAGAAGCACATTTTGTTGAGCGGCAAGGTCCTTCGTTGACTTTCCCGACCCCCAAAGGGATATTCTGGCCTGTGTTTATCGATTATGTCGAAATTGAAGTGGAAGCCGGCGATGGCGGCAACGGGGTGGTCTCTTTCCGAAGGGAAAAGTACGTCCCCAAGGGGGGACCTGATGGCGGTGACGGCGGCAAAGGTGGTGATGTGATTGCCTATGCTGATCCACAGTTGACAACACTGCTTGATTATCGCTACAAAAAAAGATACAAGGCAGATAACGGCAGCGCCGGTGAAGGTAGTTTAAAAACCGGAAAATCCGGTGAAGATGTTGTGCTTCGCCTGCCTATCGGAACTGTTATCAAGGACGCAGCTTCGGATGAACCGATCATCGATCTGGATAAACCTGAAATGTATGTGGTAATTGCCCGAGGCGGTAAAGGAGGATTAGGCAACACCCATTTCAAATCCTCGACAAATCAAGCGCCGCGTATAGCCAAACCCGGCTTTCCGGGCGAAAAGAAAAGCATCTCTCTGGAACTTAAGTTAATAGCCGATGTGGGTCTGGTTGGCCTGCCCAACGCGGGCAAATCAACCATATTGGCCACACTCTCCGCTGCCCGCCCTAAAATTGCCGATTATCCTTTCACCACTTTGCAGCCATATCTGGGAATCGTCAAATTTAGGGAATTTAAGTCCTGTGTGATGGCCGACATACCCGGCCTGATTGAAGGCGCCTCCCAGGGAAAGGGGCTGGGTCATCAGTTTTTGAGACATATCCAGCGGACGAGATTGCTGGTCTATGTCATCGATGTGAACGAGCCGGATATCAAGAAAGTCCTGCGGACCCTTCAAAAGGAACTCAAAGAGTTCGACCCTTATTTGCTTAATAAACCATCTTTAGCCGCTATCACCAAGATTGACACGAAAAGCGAAAGTGATTTAGAGAAACTTTCGAAAAAACTTCCGCCTGATTATATTTATATCTCCGCTGTAGCGGGACGTGGGCTTAATAAATTCTTACAGGAGCTAGAAAAGCAGCTTGACCAACTCCGAGATTAAAGAACGCCTGACCTCGGCCATCGCATTGTTAAATGTCCCTGGTGTCGGGCGTGGGCGCTATAATAAACTAATTAAGGCATTCGGAAATACTCACACTCTTCGGGCCGCACCCATTGATAAGATTTCTGAAATCAATGGCATATCCCGTGGGCTGGCCTCGACCATTAAAAAAGAAATAAACTTTGACATGGCCGCACAGACTGCTGCCAGAATCGTTCAATTGGGTTGGACTACGTTATTTTTGGAAGATAGTGACTATCCCGCATCGCTTAAACAAATTCCCGATCCTCCGCCCATCCTTTTTCGACTGGGAGAAGCTCTTTCAAACGACGAACGTCTTATCGCCGTTGTCGGTACACGGCTGCCCAGCGAGTCGGGAAAACAGTTTGCTCATAACCTGGCCATGACTCTGGCCCGGGAAGGAATCACGGTCGTTTCGGGCATGGCGGAAGGTATTGATTCGGCGGCGCACCGAGGCGCCCTTGAAGGCGGCGGGAAAACCATTGCTGTCTGGGGAAGTTCACTGGACATAATTTTTCCAAAGTCTAATGTCCCTTTGGCGTCACAAATCAAACTAAAGGGCGCCATTTATTCAGAATACTTGCCAGATACAAGACCCGACAAGGGTCTTTTTCCGGCTCGTAACCGCATCATTTCCGGATTGTCGTTGGGCGTGATTGTTATCGAAGCCGGCGAGAAATCCGGCGCACTAATTACTGCTCATCACGCTTTGGAACAAGGACGCGAGTTATTTGCCGTGCCGGGGGCGCCCGATGCCGCCCGCAGCCGGGGTGTTAACGATTTGATTAAGAAGGGCGCCAGACTTTTGACGTCAGTTGAAGATGTGTTTGAAGAAATCCCGCAGCTTAGAAGCGAAATACTTGTCAAGAAATTCAAGAAACTCCCTGAATTGACTGATATTGAAAGAAGAATAATCGATTTGTTTTCCGAAGGTCCCCTTCAGATTGACCAACTTTCGCGAGGAGCCAAATTACCAATTGGAGAGCTGATGGAGTTTCTTTTGGCCATGGAGCTTAAAGGCGTTGTGCGCGAACTGCCGGGGAAGAGATTTGTACTTTCGGAAGAATATCAGTGATTAAGAAGACCATAAACGTACAAAACCGGCTCGGTCTGCATGCCCGACCGGCGGCCATGATTGTTACCACGGCCTCCAAATATCAGGCCGAGTTATTTATTACAAAAGACGGCATGCGGGTGAATGGTAAATCAATTATGGGTGTGATGATGCTGGCGGCGGAAATGGGCTCGGAGTTGCTACTCGAATTGGACGGTCCGGACGAAGAAAATGCCATGGCCGATATCATTCGAGTAATTGAATCTAAATTCGGTGAAGGTGAATGATAATCCCCTTGATTTGCCTGAACCAGAAAAGGTATAATCGTGGCATAGGGGCACCAGCCCCTTCGCATGGGCACTAAGAATATGGAAGCTGCTGCCAAACATCAGATTATTAGTGGCAAGCCGATTGTCGGGGGCATCGTCTTGGGCCTAACCAGACTGGTCTGGCCCGGTGATATACACATAACGGAAGTCACCGTCCCCGCGGCCGGAGTGAAAAAAGAAGTCAAGTCGCTGGACCTGGCAGTAGAAGCCACTGTGGGAGAACTTCAGGAACTTCAAAAGTCGGCCTTAAAGAAAATGGGTGGGCCTGTCGCCAAAATTTTCGAGGCGCAGCTGCTCATCGCCAGCGACCAAGATTTCTTAACAAAAGTAAAAGAAGATATTAAAGCTCGGCGACGCAATGCCGCCTTCGTTTATAACGAACATGTTGTCAAGGCTACGGCCCCGCTAAAAAGTTCGCACGACGCCTACATCCGCCAGATGTCGCAAGATATTGAGGCTGTGGCGGAGCGCATAGTGGCGCATTTGAGCGGCAATAGTCAAAAACTTCTCGAATTTGCCCCCAATACCGTTGTGGTCGGCAAATCTTTTTCTCCCGGTGAGGTATTAAGTTTTAGACAGCAAAAGGTAATCGGATTTATCGTGAAGGAGAGCGGCCCGAATTCGCACATGGCGCTGATTGCCCGGGCATTATACTTGCCGGTATTGGCCATTGATAGTTTGACCCCCGCACAATTCCGAACTAGTGTGGACGTTATTCTGGACAGTATGGCAGGGAAATTGATTATAAGCCCAACCGGAGAGGAACTCTCTGAATACCAACAAAAGAGAAAACGACTGGGACCGGCGCTCATTACCAGAATAAAAGGTCTAAAACAAATTCCCCCGGAAACTCTTGATGGCGTGAAAGTCACTATTGCCACCAATCTTACTCTTCCCGGTCCTGCTGAAGATTTGTTGGCCGAATACAAAATACCGGTGGGACTTTATCGCAGCGAATTCTTGTACCTTTCCAATAATCGTTTTCCCGACGAGGAAACGCAGTTCGAACATTACGAACAGGTGGCTCGGCGTTTTGCCAATACCAGCGTAGTAATCAGAACTTTTGATTTGGGTTATGACAAATTAACCAGCGACGCGGTGTGGCCGTTGGAAGATAATCCGGCACTGGGCTGGCGAGGCATTCGTCCTATGCTGGACATGAAAAACATATTTAAAGCCCAGCTCCGGGCAATTTTAAGGGCATCTTCACGAAAAAACCTCAAAATTCTTCTCCCCATGGTTTCAGATTTGGCTGAAATCGAAAAAACCAAGAAATTGATTGCCCAGGTCAAATTTGAATTGAAGAAAAAGCGTATTCCCTTTGATGAAAATATCCCATTGGGAATAATGGTGGAGATTCCATCGGCAGTTTTAATGGCCGACTTGTTGTTTCCCAAAGTCGATTTTGTGGCGATCGGTACCAATGACCTGACCCAGTATGTGCTGGCAGCTGACCGCAAAAATACCAAAGTGGCTGAACTTTACAGCTCCTTCCACCCGGCGGTCCTGAAAATGATTTACGAAGCGGTCGAGGCCGCCAAGAGGAACCATCGCCCGGTCTCGGTCTGCGGCGAAATGGCCGGAGACCTGCTGGCCCTACCATTTTTTATTGGAATTAAGATAGATTCTCTTTCCATGACGCCCGCTCGTATAGTAGATTTATGCCGCATGGTAAACAAGATTGACTCAAACTTATTGCCGCCATTGGTGAAAGCAGTCATGGCCAGTCCGACGGCCGAGGTGGTGATTAAAAGGCTGGAAAGTTTTAAAAATGCATTGGAAAGTAGAAAAAAAAGAAGCTGAAAAAATTACCTCCGCAAGCGTTTTAGACAGCGTTGAAAAAATTCGCTCCTTTGATCCGAGCAATATGTACAATTACATCTTTGATTTTCCGGAACAGTTGGCCCGTGCTCAAAACATCGGCATCAGCTGGAAAATCAATGCTGATTTCTTTTTGGACATAAAGAACATTGTGGTTATCGGCATGGGCGGTTCCGCTATCGGCGGAGATCTGGTACGTTCATATTTGAATTCGAAATTGGAAATTCCTTTTCAGGTGTGCCGCCATTACAAACTCCCCGAGTTGGTTGATGACGAAACTTTGGTGATTGCGTCTTCTTACAGCGGCAATACCGAAGAAACTTTGTCGGCTTTGGATGACGCCCTGGACCGCCAGGCCATGATTGCCGCTATCAGTACCGGCGGCATGATGGCTGATGTTTGCAAATTAAACAGCATTCCCCTGGCTGTTCTGCCCGGAGGGATGCAGCCGCGTGCGGCACTCGGATTCTCATTTGTTCCAATACTGATTCTCCTGGAAAAGGTTAAGCTGATTCCCAGTCCTGCAGATGAAATCACCAAGACAATTGAAAGACTTAGAGTTTATCGGCAAGACTACATAGAAGATGCTTTAGTCAAAAACAATCCCGCCAAACAACTGGCGGAAAAAATACACGGCAAGATAGTGGTTATTTACTCTGGTCCCACCCTGACTGATACCGTGGCGGTCCGCTGGAAAGGCCAGATTTGTGAAAACGCCAAGACACTGGCTTTTGCCAACCAATTTGCCGAGTTCAACCACAATGAATTGGTCGGCTGGTCGGAATTGACCCGTAAACATTCCGAGAATTTGATGGTAATTATTTTGCGCGACAAAGATGACCACCCTCAAATCAAGAAACGCATGGACATTGTAAAGCCTCTTATCGAAGATACCGGCACCGAAGTCATCGAAGTGGAGTCGCGCGGTAATTCTGATTTGGAAAGAATGTTTAGTCTGATTCAGATCGGAGACTTCGTGTCCTATTATCTGGCGATTCTGAATAAACAGGACCCGACTCCGGTAATTACAATAGAAATGCTCAAGGCTGCGCTGGCGGACAAAGATGTGTAGCCAGTTTTTCGGCTTGATAAATTATTCACAAAGTCTTGAGGGGGCCGCAGTAATTGCTTCATCATCGTTCCCTTCATTCAATTGGGCAACAATCAATTTGACAAAATTCGGTCTCTAACTTATTGTTAATTGTACGGACTGATAATCCGTTTCCCGACAAGCTTCGTTTAATTGCCCGCTTTAAACATGAATAAAATTCGTATCCAAAACCTAATTCCAAGGAGTGTAAAATGAAACGTCTCATTCCCGTATTAGCAATAATGCTAATACTTGTGTTGTGTGTTGGGGATAATGCTTCTGCCAGGCGTTACCCTGCTATCAGAATTGATGAAGTGCAATATGATCATCCCTGGGGTGGTGATGAGCACATCACAAATCCCCCGCCGATCGGTGCCGTTGTCACGGTTGTTCCTGAAGACATGTTCATCATCCAGATTATTAAATCGTGGCAGTATCGATTCTTCATCGGCGGAATAATTACTTCAAGGCCGGTAACGAGAACAACTACTACTATCATCACTTTGCCGGACAATTCCACTACAACCAATAACCAAGTCAGTGACTCAAGAGGAAATGGACAATGAGGAATAGCGAAGCTACAGTCCAAGCTTTCCCAGAGGCCGCGATTCATTTTGTGGAATCGCTCGCCCATCGTGGGGAAAATGCCGCTGTAGTCAATTACTACGAGAACAATCGTAGTGAAGTGGAAGGACTTGGCGGCATCAGCGCGGCCAATTGTCTCCGCTTAATCGCTTCAGCTTATGCTTCCCTCAATAACCATTTTTCAGCACTAAAAACCGCGCGATTGGCTCAAAAGATAGCTTCAGAAGAAAACGACAGCGTCCTTCTGGGCGAAATCTTCATGACCACCGCCGGCAGCCTCATTCAATTAGGTGAATACAAGGAAGCGGAAAAGGCTTATCGCGATGCGGAATCAATTTTCCGTCGCAACGACAATTTGGAAGGACAGAGCCGGGCACTGAATCTTTTGTCCGGCCTGTTTTTCAAACGTAACGATTTTAGCAATTCTCTGGCGGCGCTGACCGAAGCGCTGGCCATTGCCAAAAGGTTAAATGACACCCGGAAAATCGCCTATATGATGGGAAATCTCGGGCGCATCAATACTTTTCTGGGCGATTTTGCCAATGCCATCAAGCATTTGCGAATCAACATTGACCTCTCGACAGAAATGGATGACTGGCTGGAAGTCGGCCGGGCTCAATTGTCGCTGGCATACTTACAGATTCAAACCGGTGATTTTCAAAATGCCGAACAGAGTCTGGCGACTGCATACCATCACATCGAATCAACCACCAGCCAAAAGGACAAGGTCATTTACATGACTTATCTCGGCGAACTTTATCGTCGCGCCGGCCGTCTGGAAGAATCCGAGGAGGCTTTAAAAAAGGCTTTGTCGCAGGCCGAATCCATGGCGCCGGACTCATTGCTGTGTGGCCGCGTTTTGCGTCAGCTGGCCGAACTTTATGTCTCTCGGGGCAATTTCACTTCCGCCACTCGACATGCCGCCAGAGCTATGACAATAATGCCGCAGCTCGACAACAAAGTCGAAATCGGATCGCTGCTTAAGCTGAAAGCAATTATTGCGGATGCCAATGGTGATGTTGAACAATGTTGCAAAATGTTCGACCAGGCCCTGGAAGTATTGGGCGAAAGTGGCGTCCGTTTTGAAAAAGCCGACGCATTGTTAGCTGCGGCGATGTGCCCTTCTCTCGGCAACCGCAAACAGCTGATGTATCTCTTTCGAGCCGAAGAATTTTACGCCCGGAATCGCATCAATTACCGCGTTGAGCAAATCGGCGCCCTGATTGATAAATTGGATGAAAAAGAATTCGGAACTACGCCGACTTTGGAAAAGTCGCCCGCTCCCGAAAATGGCAAATACGAATTCCTTACTCAATCAAGCGAAATAAAGCGGTTTCTCAACCAGCTGCCGGTAATTGGAAAAATGGAGTTACCCATTTTACTAACCGGCGAGACGGGTGTCGGCAAAGACCACCTGGCTCAATTTTATCACAGCCTGATAAGACCGGGCAGCCCCTTCGTCGCCATTAATTGTGCCTCGGTTCCGGAAACACTATTGGAATCGGAGCTATTCGGGCACAAACGCGGTGCGTTCACCGGAGCAGACAATGACAAACTGGGCTTGTTTATGACAGCCAACGGCGGCGTGCTTTTCCTCGACGAAATCGGCGACATGCCTCTGTCACTGCAAGCCAAACTTCTGGGCGTCCTGGAGCGGAAGAAAGTGACTCCGCTGGGATCGACCAAAGAAGTCGACCTCGATGTAAAGTTAGTAGCGGCGTCCAACCGCGATCTGGCGGTGATGGTCGAGCAAGGAAGATTTCGGCGCGATTTGTTTTTCCGCCTAAGCGGCATGTCGTTCCGAATCCCGGCACTGCGCGAACGCAAAGAGGATATTCCCTTGCTGCTGAATCACTTTATGAAGAACAGTTCACTCATCGAAAAAGACCGGCAAATCCCGGAAGAAATGTTAAAGCATTTTCTCGAGTATGATTGGCCGGGCAATGTACGTGAACTTCAGAATAAGGTGAAAAAACTGGATGTGATGAAACAGATGGTTGCCGAAGGTGATATTGTCGAACTTTCCCGATCGCTCTTGTCTGAAGTTACTGATGCCAAAGACAGCTCTTTGACGGAAAAAGTCGAGGAGTTTGAGCGGCAGTTGATCATCGAGGCGCTCTTGGCTTCCGGCGGGAATAAATCTCGCGCCGCCAGGATGCTGGGAATTCATGAAGCGACCGTCCGGACCAAACTCAAACGTTATGGCATCAGTTTGGCGGGATAAACCACTTGCAATGCGATGGAGAAACTTTGGATGTTTCCCCATCGCATGCTCGAAATTGTGGAAAACTGTCGCTTTTTTTGAATTGAAACCGTAAGCACTTACGAAATAATTACTCATTCCTTGGTAACGGTAAGTGTCTGCACTAAAGACACTTACCGTTTTTAATTGACTTAGCCTCGTAAAAAAATACGAACAGAATTTATAATTTGTCTCCTTAGAATTTTCTAATCACCCTTCTAATTCGTTGAATAATAGTGACTTAATGAGTTGGACGGGAATACTTATTCCAAAAAGGCACACTGATTGCAATACCAATTCAGTCATTTTTGCTCGAACGGTACTGTCGAGGTATTCCGTTCTTCTTTTCTCTTTGGTGAAGGGGCTGCCCGCATTCGAGGGGAGTGCGGGTGGCCTTTTTATTCAAGTTGCTTACTATTAAGACGGCTGGCCTGGGACTTTTGATCAATCAGCTGTCGCGAGGCAGCTTGACTTCAACTATTGAATCAAATAAACTAATTAAAATCCACGCCGAATCTCCTAATGTTCAAGGGAGAACGGGGGACCCATTAGAATTTGGGGTGAATTCTTCCTATTGGAGGAAAGGGCCATCCGGAAGCCCTAACCCGTCAGCTAACCTCGTAGGCTGTGAACCGGAGTGTCCCACCACCGGGGCGGTTTTTTATGCCCCTAAGTAGGGTACAAATGGAGAATTTGGAATCTAATCACATAGACAACTCATCTTCAAATAAATCAAGCGCACCGCAATCCTTGAAAGAACGTCTCAAGAGAATACTAATCGGTCCGCCTCGAAATCTGCAAGACCGTTCACTTTACCACAAGATTTCGTTGATAGCTTTTCTGGCCTGGGTGGGTCTGGGTGCTGATGGACTGTCATCATCGGCCTACGGCCCTGAAGAGGCGTTTCGCAATTTGGGTGGGCATACATATCTGGCACTGGGTCTCGCCTTTTTGATGGCCCTTACCGTTATCATTATCTCAACCGGATACAGTCGCATAATTGAACTGTTTCCCCATGGCGGCGGCGGATATGTCGTAGCCAGCAAGCTTTTGGGAAAGCGTGTGGGTGTAGTATCGGGCAGCGCGCTTCTCGTGGACTATGTTCTAACAATCACCATTTCCATAGCAGCCGCGGGCGACACACTTTTTAGTTTGCTGCCACTCGCTTGGCACGTGTGGAAGCTGCCGGTGGAGGTATTTTTTATTCTATTTCTGACTATTTTGAATTTGCGAGGCGTCCGCGAGTCGATTTTACTGCTGGCACCGATTTTCCTCCTCTTTCTTCTAACACATTTAGTCCTCATAACTGCCGGAATTGCCAACCACGCCTCACAACTACCCTCTACACTTAGCACAGCCGGTGGCGAATTTAAAGTCGGATTGCAAACGCTGGGCTGGGGCGGCCTTTTTCTAATTTTCATTCACGCCTACTCTTTGGGCGGCGGTACCTATACCGGCATTGAGTCAGTATCAAATGGCGTTGCCAACATGCGTGAACCGCGAGTCAAAACCGCCAAGCGCACCATGATTTACTCGGCAACCTCTTTGGCATTCACTGCCAGCGGGCTTCTGTTATGCTATCTGCTTTGGGACGTTGCTGCCGTGGAGGGAAAAACGATGAACGCCGCCCTGGTGGAAAAACTTGTGACTGAAGTACCGTTGGGAATGGCTTTTGTCGTATTGACGCTGGTTTCAGAGGGGGCGCTTTTGGTCGTGGCGGCTCTGGCAGGCTTTGTTGCGGGACCGCGCGTGCTGGCCAATATGGCTATTGATTCCTGGGTACCTCATCGGTTTGCGGCACTGTCGGAACGACTCACTACCCAGAACGGAATTTTCTTGATGGGTATTGCGGCATTGGGCGCTCTGCTTTATACGCACGGCAATGTTCGCCACATCGTGGTAATGTATTCCATCAATGTCTTTCTGACTTTCTCCCTTTCGATGCTGGCCATGCTTCGCCACACCTGGCGCCTGCGGCGCCAGAACGGATTAAGAGTCGGCCAGTTTACTCTTTTTTCGGTCGGCTTTCTTTTTTGCACCACCATTCTCACAATTACCACAATGGAAAAGTTCGGACAAGGAGGCTGGATTACACTGGCCGTCACCGGCGGCGTCATCGCCCTTTGTTTTCTGATAAAAAGGCATTATGATGAAATCAATCAAAAGTTGAATGCTTTTTACCGGGGGCTCCTAGACATACCGAGAATAGCTACAATAAATCCCGGTGAACCTGATCCTCAAAACTGGACGGCCGGTGTTCTGGTGGGAGGCTATGGCGGGCTGGGGCTGCACACACTTCTAAATATCTTCCGGGAATTTCCGGGACATTTTAAGGGAGTGATTTTTATATCTGTCGGAGTTATCGATTCCCGAGAGTTCAAAGGGGAGGGGGCTTTGGAGCACCTCAAGGAGAGCGTCGAGGAAAACCTTAAAAAGTATGTCGAGTTCGCCCGCGGCCAAGGGGCGGCCGCAACTTATCGGATGAGTATCGCCACCGATGCCGTGGCCGAAGTCGAAAAACTATGCCTGGAAGCGGCTAAAGAATTCCCCAAAATAACTTTCTTTGCCGGTAAAGTTCTTTTTGAGAGAGAAAAATGGTATCAGAAAATACTCCACAACGAAACCGCTTTCGCTATCCAAAAGAGACTACAGTGGGACGGAAAAACAGTTGTGGTAGTTCCCGCGCGGATTACATAGAAAAACCTTGATACACCTCTCTGATCCCAAATTTCCCCAATGCGGCACCAAAAAAAGATTTTCCCGTCAGGTTTGCCAGGATTCTCCTCGGAGAGTTAATTGTCAGACTCCACTGTGTGCGTCACTCCGGAATTATTCGTCCACACTATTGTGTCCATGACGTCAATTGTGAAATCCGGCAACACTGAAGCAGTAATGCTGTAAGTTGTTTTGCTGGGCGTCCCACCGGAATTTACCGTAATAACACCAGACATGCCCATGCCTCCCGGTCCACCGTGGTATCTGCAATAATAGGGCACTGACTTGGCAGTTTTAAATACGTGACTGAACGAGGCACCATTGCCGGCGAGATTTCCGGAAGCAAATTCCCGCGTCGCTCCGCCCCCGCCCGGACCGGTGCTGGAACTGCTACTGCAGGATGATTGAATTACTAATGCCAGCGTCACAAGACCCAGCAAGGGCAGAATAATGACCTTTCTAAAGTTTTTCATAACACTTTTTTTCCTCTCTGCACATTAAAACAAATTCTTAAAGTCAATTGTTCATACCAACAGAGGCTCTCCCGGAAATAGTCGTACATTTGCAATTTTGGCTGGAATTCTGATCGAAGACCATGAAAGTATCTTCTTGATTTAGTCCGCATTCCCTTACATTTTAGCCGATTATCAATGGCCACAATTGCAATAATTCCCTTTCCAGTCTAAATCGCATATGATCATTATCTTTCACACCACCTCAACCAGATTTCCTTTATAGATCAGAACGGTCAATCAATTTGAAGAGAAAAACCAAACAAATACTCTTAATGGCTTTGACGGTGGTCATGGCCGCCGTTGTCGGCGGAAGTTTGTATGTCTATTCCTGGTTAAAGAATTCGGTACCGGCAACAGAAGGCACTATTACAATTGAGGGCGTCAACCAGGACGTCGAAATTACTTACGACAAAATGGGTGTACCTCAAATCTGGGCCAAGACCGAACACGACGGCTATTTTGCCCTGGGCTATTTGCATGCCTCCGACCGGATGTTCCAGATGGATATGGCGCGCCGCCTGGCCCAAGGCCGGATGTCGGAACTTTTGGGAAAAGTAACCTTGGAGTCAGACATAAGTCAGCGTCAAATTGGGCACTATCGAATCGCCCAGGCCGCCTTATCTAAACTTAATGAATCCAACAAGCTCCTGCTGCAGGCATACGCTGATGGAGTTAATTCTTATAAGAAAGTATCGGGAGCACCGCCTTTCGAATATTTGCTTTTGGGGGCATCGTTCAAAGATTGGAGCGACTACGACTGTCTGGCGCTTTTGTCATTTCAAACCTGGCTTTCGGACGCTTTGCAAAATCATGACCTGTTTTATCTTCAGCTTAGAGAGAAAATTGGAGAAGAAAAAGCCGGTTCGCTGTGCGGGACTTATCCTGATTGGGCGCCGGTAACTATTCCGGAAGTTAGAAAAATCGGGCAATTGAATAATGTTACCTCAATCAAAAATATGATGTCGCCAATCCAACCGAATGAATTAACACCTTACTTGATGAGCAACTCATCAAATTGCTGGGTAGTGGCGCCGTCTAAAAGCGCCAGTGGCCAGGCCATATTGGCATCCGATCCCCATTTGCCAATAAATCAACTCCCCCAGTTCTGGTATATGGTCGGACTGCACATAAAAGAAAAGAATTTGAACGTCCTGGGAATTTCTGCGCCGGGTCTTCCTTTCATAAGCATGGGGCACAATGGCCGGGTCGCCTGGGCTTTTACGGCCGGAGGAGTTGATGTCACTGATTTCTATTCAGAACAAATTAATCCTGATGATACCAGCGAATACTTGACACCATCGGGATGGAAAAAATTCGAATATGTGACCGACACCATCAGTGCCTCCGGTCAGAATACGCCAATTGTTCTAACCACTAAACTAACCCGCCACGGGCCGATATTGAAAGACACTCAAAGCGCCGGAGAAAAAGCGTTTCATTGGGCAGGATATGACGCTGATTTGAATTTGTCCTGCAGTTCGGGATTTCAATTACCCGAAGTCGACAGATTTGAGAAATTCCAAAAAATCGTGACATCTTTGGGAGCGCTTAACGCCAATTGGCTTTATGCGGACAAAGCAGGAAATGTCGGCTATCAGCTCGGCACTCCCATCGCCATCAGACCGTCAAACGCGAATTGTGCCGCCCGGCCCGGATGGACAGATGAATTTGAATGGCAGGGCTATTATCCTCTGGTGAAAACGCCCCACTCTTTCAATCCGAGTCAAGGCTGGCTGGCATCGTGCAATAATCTCTCAACCCGCGCCACTGATTATCCTCTGGCCGGAAGCTATGCGGCTGATCGAATCTTGCGTATATCTGAATTGATGAACGGGCATGAGCAAGTCTCTTCCAAAGATTGTCAGCAGTTTCAACAGGACCGAATCGATGACTATCTCAAACGTTGGCGCTGGGAGACAGCCCGGCTGTTGGTAGAACTCGGCCATCAGGAACTGGCTGATTCGATAAATAATTGGAACGGCTCGACCGGACTTGATTCCCGAGAAACAGCCATTATTCTGACATTTTTGTCCCAACTAAAGAAAATGACATTTGCGGATGAATTGGGAGATATGTACAGCGGCGTTCGCACTTTGTGGTTAGACGAAGTATATGAAAATAAGTCAGATTTTTATTGGTTTGATGACGTTGCCACGGCGGCTGTTGAGTCAAGAGACACTATCGCGCTTAGAGCCATGGCAGCATCGCTGGAAATAGTTGGGGACAAAACCTGGAAAGATTTTAACAGCTTGACCATGCGCCACCCCATGAGTGGCGTGCCTCTGCTCGGCGGCCTGCTTGATTTGAATCGTGGCCACTGGGTCTGGCCGGGTTCCGCCGGGACTTTGAACGCATCACATTTAGTTGCCCATGACGACAATTCGTTTGAAACTATAGTTGGTCCCAGCTGGCGCTTTGTAATTGATTTTAGTGACGTTGATGGCGCCATGTTTGTACTTCCGGCCGGAAATTCGGGGAATCCCATGAGTCCGCACTTTTTTGATTTTAACAAAATGTGGCAGGAAGGAAAGTACTGGAACATCCCCATTTCCGAGGAGCGCGTGAAAGCCCGGGCGGTCAGCAAACTGCTATTGAAACCGGCATCAAATGCAAAATCAGATTAGGCCATTATGTCTCTAATTCTTTCGACATCCTCATTGGCCTTCTGATAGTCATCAGGCCGACCAATATCCAGCCAATAGCCGGAAAAGGGGAAAGTATTTATTGGTTCATCATTTTCCAAAAGCTTGAATATCAAACTGTCAAAACCGAAAGACTGTTCTGACGGAACATATTTCAGAATTGATTTGGCAAAGACATAAATCCCCATTGACACAACAAAGTTAAACACCGGCTTTTCATTGAATCCAATTGCCCGGCCATTATCATCGACTGTCAGTACCCCAAAATCAATGGGGTTGGTTCGAGCGTTGGTTGCCACGGTCAGCTTGGCACCACTTCGTAAATGGTCCTCATACAAGTCCCGGAAATCCAGGTCGGTCAAGACATCAGCGTTGGCTACGATGAAGTTGTCGGGGAGTTTTTTAATCAATTTAAGCGGACCAACCGTTGACAGCGCTTTCGATTCTCGAGAGTAGTCAATTTTTAATCCAAATTCTTGACCATCACCAATGGAGTTGATAATTTGAACGAAAAGGTGATTTACGGCCATGGTAACATGACTGACTCCACATTTTTGCATTTGCTTTAATAAAAGTTCGACGACCGGCCTGCCACCGACCGGCAAAAGCGGCTTGGGGATTTCATCCGTGTGCGGTCGCAGGCGCGTGCCTTTGCCCCCGGCTAATATAACTGCTTCCATCTTATGAATAAAATTCCTGAATGAACTTCTTTTTCTAAATAACCATCAGCAATTGGAATAAAGTGGATTCTCCCTATCACGAAATTGTCCTTCTCGAACAGCTTTGATGAATTCTCGAATACCGTCAACGACTGTTTTTGTATTCTTAAATCCAAGTGTTTGGCTAATAAAGTCAAAGCATACACGATAATCACGGGGGTCTTCTTGTTTGCTGACGTATGAGACTTGTGATTTGGTCTCGGGCAGCTCTTTCAGGATTAGCTCAACCAGCGTTTTTTTCTGATAGTTTTCTTGAGTAACGCCGACATTGAAAGCCCTCCCCGCTATTTTTGAAACATTTGCCTCTACTGCCATGACACAGGCACGAGCCAGGTCATTAACGTGACAATAGGGTCGCCAGAACTGTTCACCATAAACTTCCAGTTTCTCTCCCTGCGCCAATAGAGTAGTGAACTCATTAAGGGTCAGGTCCAAACGCGGCCGAGGCGACATGCCGTAGGCCGTGGCAAAGCGCAGCAATACCGAAGTCATACCCGGCTCTCTTTGGCCCAGCAAGTACTTTTCGAATTCTACTTTCAACCGGGCATAATGGGAAATTGGTTTAAGCTCGGAAGATTCGGTTACGAATTTATCCTCACTTTTCATTTTGCCATAATTGCTGCAAGTCGAGGCAAAGATGAATCGAGATACTTTTTTTCCGACAGCCAGTCGGTATAATAATTCGGAGGCGTGCCCATTAGTTTCCGAAGCCAAATCTCTCTTCTTTTCGCAGGCGGGATCTCCTACAATAGCAGCCAAATGGATGACCGATCTTACTCCTTGCAGCGCTTTTCCCAAATCAGAGTCATGGCGAATGTCTCCCTCGAAAAACTCTAGTTCCGGCCTCTTGTCGAAAATTAAGGAAGGATTTTGGCCGTACATCAAATTATCGATAACTCGAACAGTAAAACCTCGTGTAAGAAGTGAACTCACCAATACGGAACCAATATAACCGGCACCGCCGGTGACAAGAATGGGAGCTACGGTAGCTTTCAATTTCTAATTCTTGGCCAGCATTTTCTGGGCTTTTTTCAGGTGCTCGCCCCCCAGACCGAGAGCAATTGCTTTTTTCAAGTTCTCTTCAGCGTCGGCCCGACCGAGATTAAATGATGCCAACCCAAATTGATACCAGACTTCAGCGGAATTTGGAATTTCCATACTGGCTTTTTTAGCATCGCCATAAGCATATTTCTGATCGCCCAAGATGTCATATACCTGGCACAAATTCAAAAAAGCCTTTTCGTCGCTGTAAAACGCCCGAAGGGCCGACCGGGCCATGTTGGCAGCTCGGGCTGGGTCGATGTTTTCTTTCGCGAGTATTCTCGAGTAGTAGTAGTTGACGTCACCATCATTGGGGTCCTCTTTCAGCGCTTCTTCAAACAGGTCAAAGGCCGGCTGGCGCTGGCCCTGGCCGAATAGGGCACGGGCTTTTTGAACTCGAGCCTCAATGTATCCGGGTTCCAGACTCAAAGCTTTTTCGGAAAGCTCCAAGGCCTTGGCAAATTCATTTTGGTCTGCCAAAAGCCTGGCAGCAAACATTAGTATATCAACGTTGTTTCCCGCCCAACCGGCGCACATCTCGGCCAGTTTGAGCAGCTCGGCGCTGCGGTATTTATTTTCCAGGACAAATGATAAATCCCAAAATGGTTCAAGGTTTCCTTTGAGAAAAGGCCCGTGCTTTGCAAAAAGTTGTAAAGCTCCGTCAAATTCCTTGTTTTCAGCGAGGCAAATGCCCTTGAGCAATGCCAGGTCGTGATATTGATTTTCGAAATGTGGATACTCATCGAATTGTTTTAAAGCTTCACCAGGGCGTCCCAGCGACCGTAAAAACTGCACTTTGTTCTTAAAGGCATCTCTATACCATTTATTTACGGATAAGGCCTGATCATATGTCTGTAGCGCCGTATCGGTAATCTTTATCGCAGGATGGGCATAAATGTCGGCAATATTCGTCAGCCAAGTTGGAGAATCTTTATATGATTGTCGAAGCTCTTTAAGTGTCTTGAGAGATGATTCGAATTGACCGGTGCGATATTGCACATAGGCATCAGCCAATTTCACTTGCATAGTTTGTGAGATACCACCTTGGATGGCGCCTAAATCCTTCCAGGCCGCCACTCGGTCATCGGTATCAGCTCTGAATATAATTGTCTGGAGCTTCACGAAAGTTTGAAGTTCATCGTTGTATTTATGGTCCTCCATATATATTTCTGCCATCTGTTCCTGCTGTAAAACAAGTGAAGCATCAGCAGTTTGAGTGCCGCCGCAAGCCATGTCGAACAGTATGGTGCTGACATTTTTGGGGTTGGACATGGTGTAGTCTGCAATTATGATTCGGGATTTCACAAAATTCTTTTGATCTTTGGCCAGCATTACCTGGAGCCTTGAAGCAATCCCTTTACCCGCTCCTTTTTGTTCCAAAAGCCGAATAGTCTCTCTGGCGTCGTGATAGTAATTGTTGTCCAAGGCCCTATAGAAATGGCGGTAAATTTCCAATCCGGGAGCATCTGGCAAATGAACGCCCGCTCTACTGGCGCTCATGGCTGAATCTATGAATCCCTCCGCCTCTAAAGCATCGGAGGCTAACGAGTACATGACGGCGCCAGACAAGGGCGACGACAAAGTACGATCAAGGCAAGACCGTGCAGAATCGAATTGGTTTAGCCCCAAATATGCTCTGACCCTCAAAAAATCGGCAACCCTCTTATCAAGGCCGTTACCCGTCGAACTTTCTACGGCTTTAATCGCTTCGGAGAATTGCCGAGCATTTAGGCAGCCCTGCACTTCATACAGTATTGCCTGCGGGTCTTTAGGTAACAGCTCGTGGTACTTTAGGGCTGCCTGAAGCGCTCTGTCAAAATAACCGAATTGGGAGTAAACTCGATAAGCTCCAGCATAAGCCGCGGCCGAATCGGCAAACTGTTTACTCAAATTTAGAAACTGATTGAGGGCATCGTAGTAGTACAGTTTCTCTTCCATAATCAGCCCTTTACCGAGGCTGTCATAAGGGTACCCGCCGAAATGGATAGCGGCTTCGTCAAAAGCTTTTTGAGCAGCATCAAATTCGAAGCGGTCCATATGTCCGTAAGCCGTTTGTAATGAATCTCTTAGTTTTTCCTTAGGGGATTTGCTACAGCCGAAAATCAAGAGAATTAGCAATGCGCCTACTATTCTTAATCTCATAAGTCTAATTTCCTTTAACTCTAGAACCAGAGCCATCTTCCTCTGTTTAAAAATTGAAAGTCACTTTTTAACTTTCCTAAATTACTAAACTACCATACCAATATATAGCAAGAATGATGCTCGAAAATCAATTGGTATTGGTATAAGTGTCCAAATTACTTATATTTATAACATAGATGGTCACTTTAGAATCAGTTGATTTAAAAAAGTTTTATCGACGCCAAGCCGTAGTTGACGGCGTTTCCATTACTGTCAACCCCGGTGAAATTGTCGGACTTCTCGGTCCCAATGGCGCCGGCAAGACGACTACTTTCTACATGATAATTGGATTTGTGCAACCGGACAGTGGTGATGTATTTCTGGGGGGAAGTGATATCGGAAAATTTCCGATGTACAAACGAGCCCGCAAGGGCATCGGCTATTTGGCACAGGAACCTTCGGTTTTTCGCAAGATGACCGTCGAGCAAAACATATTGTCGATTCTGGAGTTTCGTAAATTGTCTCGCAAGCAGAGCAAAGAAAGACTGGAAGAATTATTAAAGGAATTGGATATCGCCCATTTGAGAAAAAACAAAGCATATACTTTGTCTGGAGGTGAGCGCCGCCGAGTGGAATTTACCAGGGCGTTGGTCAATGAGCCAAAGTTCATACTCCTCGACGAACCTTTTGCGGGTATTGACCCGTTGGCAGTTGAGGATATTCAAAAAATAATTTCCAGACTGGTTCAGCGCGGACTGGGGGTACTGATAACCGACCATAATGTTCGCGAGACTCTTTCTATTTGTAATCGAGCCTACATTATGTGCGATGGCAAAATCTTGAAATCCGGGACCTCCGAATTTTTGGCCAATGATCCCGAGGCGCGGAAGATTTACTTAGGTGAAAAATTTCGACTTAACTGAAACAATTATTACAGTGTTTAATAAGTGAACGATGTTGAATGCCCGGGTAAACTTACAGACTCTTAGAACCGATAAACTGATTAAAAGGGGCAAAGAGAGCGGGTTTTTACCCCAGAATTAAAGAAAACCAAATAAGCCATGAAACTGCAATTACAACTTAGACAGTCCCAAACCCTGGCACCGCAGTTGATTCAATCCCTGAAAATGCTGCAAATGCCGGCGCTGCGACTGGAGCAGTCTATCCGCCAGGAGCTGGCCACCAATCCCTTGTTGGAAGAAATTGATGAACCGGAGCCGGAGTTAAAAGAAGACGAAGAGTCGGAATTTGACGTTGCCGAGAAAAGCGAAGAGAAAGAAAAGGAAGATAGTGTTGACTGGGAAGAATTCCTGCAAAATGAAGACGATGGCTACAAAGCCAATGAACACCGGGAGCAACGAGAAGAAATAATTCAGGGGAGCGCCGCCCAGACCAATAATCTCTATCACCATCTTCTGGAACAACTGCATCTATTGAAGTTGACACAAGAGGAGCAACTCATAGGAGAATATATTATCGGCAATATTTCCCCGGAGGGGTATCTGGCCATTAGTGTCGATGAAATGGCCTCGGAATTAAAAGTCCCCAGGGAAAAAATTGATACCATTCTTAAAATGATTCAGCGCTTTGACCCTTCGGGAGTGGGTGCCCGTGATTTGCGGGAATCACTTCTGTATCAATTAAAAGATAAAGGCATGGAAGATACTTTGGCTTACCGAATTGTTGACCAATACATCACCGAGCTTGACCGCAAATCGATTTTGCAGCTTTCCCGGCTGATGGGTGCCCCTGAAGAAAAAGTACAAACGGCTCTGGAAGTAATCAAGACTTTGTCCCCCACTCCGGCGCATGGCCGTTTTGACCAGGGCGCCATGCCGGTGGTTCCGGATCTAATTGTTGAAAGATTAGATAATGG
>Ga0334722_10002539_pt1 | contig 20523 bp, 16 predicted proteins | sample C3_bottom_MG_FD_207210 | JGI IMG/M metagenome (GOLD analysis project Ga0334722, IMG submission 207210) | Sediment microbial communities from Yellowstone Lake, YNP, Wyoming, USA - C3_bottom | ecosystem: Environmental > Aquatic > Freshwater > Lake > Sediment | place: USA: Wyoming | collected... | reverse complement strand
TGGTATCGACGATGATCGACGGGTTGGCAAGACCGCGTTTTTTGTAAGCCTCGGCGAATTTCAGAAGGTCCTCATAGTGGTAGTTCGGGACCGCAAGCCCGTGGTGGTCCACCGCTCCCCGCAGGACCGCATGGGCAAGCGGATTGCCGGCTGTCTTTACTTCCCACCGGTTATAGCTGAAGACGTGCGGGGCCTGCGCTGCCTGTATGGAGTTGAGGGTTACCTCGTTGTCGCCCGAGGTCGGGTTCTTCATTCCGGCCGGGATATCCAGACCGCTGCAGGTGAGGCGGTGCCCCTGGTTTTCGACCGAGCGCGCTCCGACCGCGACGTAGCTCAGGACGTCCTCCAGGTAGGGATAGTTCCCGGGATAAAGCATCTCGTCTGCTGCAGGGAGGTGCGACTCCTGCAATGCCCTGATATGCATCTTCCTGATGGCCTTGATACCCTCGACGATGTTGGGTTCCTCCTGCAGGTTCGGCTGATGCGCCATGCCCTTGTAACCGATACCGGTCGTGCGGGGCTTGTTGGTATAGATGCGCGGGATGATGATGATCTTGTCGCTGACAGCCTTCTGGATCTTTGCAAGCCGGGAGATATAATCGCAGACCTGGTCTTCGTCATGGGCGGAGCAGGGGCCGATGATAAGGATGAGCTTTCCGGACTCGCCGGTAAAAACCGCCCTGATCTCCTCGTCCCTCTTCTTCTTCATCTGGGCGATATCCTTCGGGACCGGGATAGATGCGATAATCTCCTTCGGCTGCGGTATCTGACGGACATATGTGAAACTCATAGGGTTAACCTCCTTCGGGTTCAAACAGTAAAATCACCGTTACGTGTATGACACCTATAATAAATTAGCCCTTCCTATAAGCGCAAGACTGTTAAAGTTGCAAGCCATAATGTGCTGGAGTTGGGTGTTCCGGGTATTGCAGGGGCTGGCCCACGTGCCTGCTCTGTCTCAGGTTTTCAATTCATAAAACGTGGCCTGAATGTTGTTAAAACATGCGTTTTGAAAGGCACGGTCTTGACAATCGCATTCATTGCGATAAACTGAAAATAAATCAGTTTCAACAGGGAGGACCATCATGAGTGACAAGAAAATCATTGCAGTTGTGGGCGCCACCGGGGCGCAGGGCGGCGGCCTTGTCCGCGCCATTATGACTGATCCGGCGGGCGGGTTTTCCTGCCGGGCGATCACGCGGGATATCAATTCCGGCAAGGCGAAGGAACTCGCAAAAATGGGGGTTGAAGTCGTCGCCGCTGATATTGACGACGAACCAAGCCTTGAAAGAGCACTGCAGGGTGCTTACGGTGCCTACTTTGTCACTTTTTTCTGGGAGCACTTTTCGCCTGAGAAGGAGATGGCCGAGGTACGGAATATGGCGGAAGCAGCGAAGGCCGCCGGCGTCAAACACGCGATCTGGTCCACGCTCGACGACACGCGCCAGTGGGTACCGCTGTCGGACAACCGGATGCCGACCCTGAAGGGCAAGTACAAGGTGCCGCACTTCGATGCCAAGGGCGAGTCCAACCGGTTCTTCACCGACCTCGGCGTGCCGACGACGTTCCTTCTGGCGTCGTTCTACTGGGATAACCTGATCAACTTTGGCATGGGCCCCAAAAAAGGTCCGGATGGGAAGCTGGCGATTACCTTTCCGATGGGCGACAGGAAGATGCCGGGCATGGCTTCCGAAGACATTGGCAAGTGCGCCTATGGCATCTTCAAAAAAGGCACTGAATACATAGGCAAGACAGTCGGCATTGCCGGTGAGCACCTCACCATGGCAGAGATGGCCGCCGAACTCGGCAAGGCGCTGGGGCAGGAGGTGCGCTATAACGCCATAACTCCGGAGGAGTATCGCAGCTTGGGCTTCCCGGGCGCCGACGACCTCGGCAACATGTTTCAATTTTACCGCGACTTCGAGAAGGACTTCTGCGCCTCACGCAATGTCGAGCTGTCCCGATCCCTCAATCCCGCGCTGCAGTCGTTCAGTGTGTGGCTGGCCAAAAACAAGGGCCGCTTCCCGCTTGAATAGACACCTCTGCATATAAAGGAGGAACCATGAAAACGTCAAAACTGACATTACCGGAAATTGCACTGATAGCCGGCACACGCGGAATGATCGGAGCGGGAGCCGGTCTATTATTGGCAGGCAGACTCAATGACGATCAGAGAAAGTCTATAGGGTGGACACTCTTGATTATTGGAGCGATTAGCACAATCCCGCTGGCAATAGAAGTTCTGAGCAAGAGGCACTAGGCATTGAACACGGATAGCGGTTTCCATGGCTGACTTCAGAAGAGAGTCAGGTCCGGATAAACTTCTTTATCAATATTCATATCTCTTCTCCGCTCATCTGAAAGGTTCCCCGATCCTTGACCTCGCCTGCGGAGACGGACATAACGGGATCTTCCTCGCGTCAAAAGGCTTTTCAGTTATTCTGGCTGACAGGTCGGAAGAAGCCCTCAGTCAGGCGATGTTGAACGCGCGGGCAGCCGGGGTTACCGTACAATTCATGCAGGTGAACCTCGAACAGGAAGGCGTCAATCCTCTGGATGGTCTCACCTTCAGCGCAGTCCTTGTCTTCCGCTATCTCCACCGTCCCCTCATCCCCTATATAGCGAAGTCTTTGCAACAAGGCGGAATTCTCATGTATGAGACATTCACAACGGAGCAGGCCCGATTCGGGAAGCCGAAAAACCCTGACCATCTTCTTACCCTCGGCGAACTCCTTTCATGGTTTAATGGCTGGGAGGTGATACATACCTTTGAAGGGATCGTCGGCGCCCCTCCGAAAGCCATAGCCCAGATTGTGTGCAGAAAGCCGTAAGGAGCGGATAGCAGCCTTATTCACCAGATACTGCTTTCCTCTGCTTAGGAGAAAATAGGGCACATCCCACTTAACAAGAAGTTTCTTCATCATTCGCCTATAGTTAAATTGGCGCATTAAATGGAATGTGTCCCATTAATTTTTAGAGGCTCTGACACAAAAAAAGTAGACCGTTTGCAGAGCTTTGAATTCTATGATAGCCTTATTGAAAGCGATAAGCTGTCAATAGACAAACGGGCGAAAGGAGAAAAAATGGACTTTTGGACAAAAGTCAGAGATGACTTGCAAAAAGGGGTCGGGGAAGGCATTGCTATGGTGAAGGAGGGAGCTTCAGCTGTAAAGAAAAAAGCAGAAGAGCTTACAGATGAAGGGAAACGACGTTACCAGCTTTATGAGCTTAAGACAAAAGTGCATAAGGAAATTTCAGAGCTGGGCGGAACAGTTTATCATTTGAGCGAAAAAGTAAAAAATCCCATGCTCAGTGACAAAGTGAAGGTAATTAGGGCCAAAATAAAAAAACTTGAGATGCAAATTCAAAAACTTGAGGGGAATCCTGAAGCGAAGCCTGGCAAAGCTGCGCCCAGAAAAAAGCCCGTAAGCAAAGCAAAGAAATCACCCGCAAAAACTAAAAAGTGAGCTTGGTGATCAACGCTATGAAAGTTTCTTCAAGCATTCCACGCGGGTTGATCGCTCAATCCCGAGCTGCAGTCGTTCAGTGTGTGTGACTGGGACAACAAAAGGGGAGAGGCTTGAAAGAAGGCTTCTGCAGAGACCGAAGGGCGGGCCAAGAAGGAATGCATACTGAAAAATGGGATGTGTCCATCTTTATTATTTATTGTCCGCTTTCAAGGGCTGACCCCTGCGGGGCGCCCCTTTTTCCTTTTTCAAGGTCTGGCCCTATTTTCTCCCCGGGAGTGGTACTATTTCAATTCCCATAACTGATATACTTTTATGCTCCCACTAACACCGACCAGCAGCAGATCCCCCGACACCTCAACACTTTTCATCCCTTCTGTCACCCTGCTTGCAACAACGGTCAAGCTGTTTGCCAGACTGAGGTCCGTATCGAAGACGAGATCGTTTACATAAGTGTTGGTGACATCGCTGTTGCCGAGGGTGAGGCTGTTGGCGGATATCGTGCCCAGCTCGGCCGGGGTTAGCTGCAAATCCGTGGGGTCGGAGTATTTCTGATCACGGATACTCATGTTTCCGGCAGAGTACCTGGACAAGACGGCACTGTCCGCATTGATCTGGCCATCCGCAAGGTCTACATTGTCGGCAACTATGCGTACCTCGCCTCCGGTTACCTCGATTTTACCACCATCAATAGCACCGGCGACGGTGACCTGGGAGATCGCCCTCAGGTTGACGATGTCGCCGGTCTCGACGCTGTTCGTGATTATCGAGCCCGTATTGATGATAGTCCCAGCGTTCATATCCAGGCCTTTGAGTAAAGCTATAGCCCCCATGTTAAGGATCATAGAGGTTTCGTTGATAGGCGCTGTTCCAGCCAGGAGAGCGGCAACCGACGCCGGGTCCGGGGTATCGGTGCCGGCAAAGAAGTTGTCGACAAAGTCGGTTGTTGACGTCACGAACGTCGCCGAGCCCAGGTTTACGGTTCTTTCCGAAAACACGGTGATTCCTGCGGGGTTCACAATGAAGGCTTGCCCGCCTATCTGGCCGTTCTTTACGGAATTCAACGCCCCGGCGATCATAGTCGGGTTGGATGCGCTAGTGATGATACATACGAGATTTTGCGCAGCGGAAGGAACTACCAGGTTGACAACATTTCCCGAGTCCACGTTGAATTTTTGAAATGCGATAAAGGCATTACCGCCCACTACCGGCCCATTGACGGTTACGTCTGTTGTATTTCCGTTGATAACCAACTCAGCATGAGTGATTCCGTCCAGAATAATCTGCTGAGCCATTGCCGGGCTGCTGAGGCTGAGCCCAGCCGCAAGAAGCGGGACCAATATGAAAAATACGCCTTTCAGGCCTTTTTGCACCAAACGGTTCTTTTTCATGACACCCCCTTCAACGATTAGGATGACCAGCGAAGATAAGAAAACATAACTCAAGGGTACCTCATCCAGTCTGTGTCGATCCTTTTGTTGAACTATCCGATGTGTTTTATTCTCCTATGGAAAATATATCACCCTTCATCTTCACTGTAAACAGATCATTCCGTATTTCCGGCTGTCTTATCGCCTGTCCTGTCATTTTATTTGCTGTTATATTTGTCTTGCTTCTCTTTCGTAACTCCGCACGCCGGTATTTTTGTCCAACATATGTAATGAGGACATAGCGCCGCCGTTATTGTTCCTTTTCATGCCGTTTATCACGCCGCTTTCTGAAGCGCTTCTTTATTGGCCGGATGCCTGTAATGCCGCATTGGCGCAAGCTCCAGAAGGGAAATAAATAGGGACACATCCCATTAATCTTGACAAGCCGGGCCACAGTCAATAAAATCACTTATGCCAAGGATCGGGCGCGCGGTTACAACGGACTTTCCGCACCACGTAATTCAAAGAGGAGATAGCCGGGAAGATGTGTCTCGATTTATTACTACGGCAAATCCTTGTGGTAAAATGGTACAGCGTAAGAGACGGATGCGGGGCTGCTTTCCTCTTATCAGGGAGGCGAAGTGCTTGATAACCATTAACCCTCCTGTCCGCTTAAGGGGGAGAGAAGAAAGGTGAGGAGTCGGATATGTTAAGAGGGATTTGGACTGTAGTTGCGGTATCGTTCATGGTTCTGCTTTTCTCAATGCCAGCGCCTGCTGCTGAAAGCAAGGGCAAGCCGGCAGGCAAGGAGGATATTAAGGCCGTGACGGTGGCCATGAATGACCTGACAAAGGCCTGCAAGGCCAAGGACAAGGAGAAGGTGAAGAAGTTCCTGACGAAGGCAGCAATGGAGGATGTGAAGAAGGATCCCTCCACGCTCGACATGTTCATCGCGATGTGCGCGGACACCAAGATAAACAAGGACACCAAGTTTACCGCGGACGGCAACACGATGACCCTCGAAACTGTCACGAAGGATAAGACCGGCACGATGACCGAGACAACACGCATGATCAAGGAAGACGGCCAGTGGAAGGCGGGCAAATAATTTCCTGGGATCGCTTTAGCAGCTTTCAGAGGGCGGTGCGGCGCACCGCCCCGCAAGCTGCATTGAAGCTTAAACCGGGACACATCCTATTCATAAGCATGAACGCAGGGTGAATAGGGGTCAAATCTTTCACCTTACGACATTTCAGGGGACACCATACTCATTTATTTCCTCTGCAACTCCGAATTCTCATCGACAAAAGCATATGCGTAAAGCCTCGCGGGGACGGTCAGGAATTAGTTAACTTGATTATTGAGTGCCCTCATCCATCTGATCGAAAATTTCCGCAATATCGAAAAGCTATTCCCCAAATTAGCATTAAAATCATTTAACCCAATAGTTTCTGCTGATATGCTAACATTTCGCCAATAAGGTCAGAAGATGCCTGGAGATATAACGTTATTGCTCGTGCGATGAAATTTAGCCTTGCACATCGATACGATTTAGTGCTTTTACTGAATAAATTATTTATTGAATTTTCTTCATTGCGGAAAGGATTTTGCCTGACCTATGTGCCGAATCATTGACCTGTCACATTTATCCAACAGGCTTTGTCTGATGGTTTTTTTTATCGTCAGCGTATCTCTCCTCCAGGGGTGTGCTGCAACGAAAAGTTTTCAAGAAGGATACCAGCCCATTCTCAAACAACCGGTGGTACATCTGGAAGAAAATGTCGAACGTAATGAGTTTTCAGTTGCAAAAGGGGATGATGTCATTGGCCGGTTGGCATTCATCAGTCTTGAAAAGGGGGATACGCTGCCGGATATTGCAAGGCATTTCAGCCTGGGAATCAACGGAGTCAGTGCAGCTAATCCAGAGGCAGATATATGGGTGCCTGGGGCCGGAGAACGTATCCTGTTGCCTCTGAATTTTATCCTGCCGGACGCTCCCAGAAAAGGCATAGTGATTAATTTAGCAGCAATGAGGCTTTTTCAGTTTAAAGGAGACGGTGAGTCTTTGGAGGTGTTGACCTTTCCGGTCGGTGCCGGAACCGAAGAGCGGCCCTCGCCCACAGGTCAAATGTATGTGGAGCGGAAAGTGACCCGGCCGACCTGGCATGTGCCTGCCTCAATTGCAGAGGATCATCGGAAGAAAGGAGATCCTCTGCCCGCTGAAGTTCTGCCGGGGCCTCAAAATCCACTGGGAGAATACGCGCTGTATTTAAGCAGGCCGGGTTATTTGATCCATGGCACAAATAAACCGGCCAGCATTGGTCTTAGGGCAACCAATGGCTGCATAAGACTCTATCCTGAAGACGTGAAAAAACTTTATGAGAACACCCCGGTGAAAACACCTGTGAACATCGTTAACCAGCCATATCTGATAGGTCAGCATGATGGAGTAGTTTACATGGCAGTTCATGCACCTCCGGAAGACCTGGACACTGTTGAGTTTGATAAGGCATATAAAAAATTGAGGAATATTGAAAAGGAATCAGGGCGCACGCTTGACTGGGGCAACGTGAAGAGAGTATTGGCCGAGGCCCGCGGGGTCCCTGTCCCCATATTTGAGATCAGGAAAGGAAGGGGAAGAGAGGTTGCGGAAACCATAGAAGTCAGGCACCCGGGCAAGTTATACGGCAGGCCGGAAATACCGCAATTGAAAACTGATGCGTGGTCTGTTTTGGCTGATGACGTGCGAGACGAGATTGATGCTGTGAGGCTTGCCGCCATTATCAACCACCAGGGTCCACAAATCCCGGCAAGGGTTTTATCAAAGAACGGCAGCTACCGTGTCATCGCTGGCCCTTTCCATGATATCAGAGAGGCCAAAGATGCGATCAACCGTCTAAAAATTGATTTGGAAATAGATGGTATGTTGATTGAACCTGTTCGTAAACTGGCCAGAAAGGAGGTGAATAGATGATGAAGAAGATTCTATTAATGTTCTCAACAATGCTTGTTCTCGCTGTTACTCTTGGGGCATGTGCAACAAAAGGTGACCTTGCGAAGGTCCAGTCGGACGAAATGATGACGCGTCAGAAAGCTGATCAGGCATCGCAGGATGCGCAGGCTGCCAGGGCGACAGCCGATGCAGCCACTCTGAAGGCAGAGACAGCTGCAAGCCGGGCCGAAGATGCTATCAGGAAGGCGGAAGAAAGGGAAAAGCTCGCAGAGGAGAAGGCGAAGATTGCAGATGAAAAAATGCAGCTCGCAGACCAAAAGGCGCAGAGGAGTGACGACATTTTCCGGAAATCAATGAAGAAGTAACCCGATATTCCGAGGGTTGTTCACTTTGTCTATAGCGCTCAGGAAAGGAAGTGGCAGGGCTTTTAGACCCTGTCACTTCCTTATGCTTCCATGAGGGGGGACTAAGGGAGGGTGATCCTTTTGCAGCATGAGGGTTAACTTATACGGATGAGTATATGAATATAAAGCAAAACAGCAGAGGCGGGCAACTTTACCTGTTTTTTGTCTCCATCCTGGCAATACCAATTTTATTATTCGGATGCAGTCATCTGCATGAGGCGCATCAGGCCACCTTCAATGAAGCGAATGACCTTTTCAGCCGGGGGAGCTACGAGGCCTCTCTGGGCAAATATCAGCAGATCATTGAAAAATATCCCGCGGCTGCAGACAGGGTCCTTTTCGAGATGGGTATTATTTATGCGTATCCCGGGAATGAGCAAAAAGATTATCAAAAATCTCTGGAATGTTTTCAGAAACTTGTAAAGAATTACCCGGAGAGTGGGTACAGGAAGGACAGTGAGATGATGATATTTAATATCGGCAGTGTCACTGTCAAGGATAAGACGATTGCTGCGCAGCAATCGCAGATTGGGACTCTCAGGGAAGATGTCAAAAGCAGGGTGAATGAGATGAGTGCACTGCAGACACAGATTGAGACTCTCCGGCAGGAAGTTAATGGCAGGGAGACCGAGATTAGTGCACTGCAAAAAGAGGTTTTTGCACTCCAGAGGGGACCGGCAGACAAGATTCTGATAGAAAAGAAAGAACGACGATTGACGTTGATCTCAAAGAGCAAAGTGCTAAGGACTTACAAAATAGCCTTGGGGGGAAACCCGGATGGTCCAAAAGAAAGGCAAGGCGATAACAAAACCCCGGAAGGAACCTACGTTATCGATTCAAGAAATAGGGACAGCCGCTTTCACCTGTCTCTTCATATTTCCTACCCAAATGAAAAAGACAGGAAGCGGGCAAGAGAACGTGGTGTTTCTCCGGGCGGAGACATCATGATCCACGGCATTAAGAATGGTTTCTCGTGGGTTGGGGATCTTCACACAGAGGTTGACTGGACGAAAGGGTGTATTGCAGTTACAGACGAAGAAATAGAGGAGATTGACAAGTTGGCGCCAAATGGTACCTTTGTTGAGATACGGCCATAGAAAACCGTTCTTCTGCGGTCAGTTATTACCCACAAGAGTTAATGGACCCCAATTGAGGTCAGGTCTTGGGTGAATAGGGGTCAAATCTTTTACCTTGAGAAACTATTCTCCTCCTGCCTCCCGACAAATAAAGGTCAGTATATTTTCTGCTGCCTGTCTCTATGGCAATAAGGACTTGTTCAAAAGTTATATCCCGCTCTTCTTTGAGCTGACGGTTCTTTATTCTATCCAGTCAGGATGACATGATACCATCTATTCTACAATCAGCTGCGGTCGAAGCGGTCCAGGTTCATGACCTTGTTCCAGGCCGCAACGAAGTCCCGCACGAACTTCTCTTTTGCGTCGTACTGCGCATAGACCTCGGCCAAGGCACGTAGCTGCGAGTTGGAGCCGAAAACAAGGTCCACGCGGGTGCCGGTCCACTTGAGCTCGCCTGTCTTGCGGTCGCGCCCTTCGAATGCGTCCCTGGCATCGGACGTAGAATTCCACACGGTGTCCATGTCGAGCAGGTTGACAAAGAAGTCGTTGGTGAGGAGCCCGACCCGTTTCGTAAATACGCCGTGCATCGACTGCCCCACGTTGGCACCCAGCACGCGCAGACCACCGACGAGCACGGTCATCTCGGGCGCGCTCAGGGTCAGGAGCTGCGCCTTGTCCACCAGCATTTCTTCAGCCGACACAGTGAACGCTTTCTTCTGGTAATTACGGAAACCATCGGCCTGAGGCTCTAGCACGGCGAACGATTTCACATCCGTCTCGTCCTGCGAGGCATCGGCACGGCCCGGGGTGAAGGGTACGTCAACAGCGTACCCGGCAGCCCTGGCCGCCACTTCAACGGCAGCGCAGCCGGCCAGAACGATGAGGTCAGCCATTGAGACTTTCCTGCCGCCTGTCTGGGCATTGTTAAAGGCCCGCTGAATGCCTTCAAGTACGCCCAGCACCTTGCCCAATTGAGCCGGCTGGTTGACTTCCCAGTCCTTCTGCGGCGCCAAGCGAATGCGCGCGCCGTTGGCACCGCCTCGCTTGTCCGAACCGCGGAAGGTAGAGGCTGAGGCCCAGGCGGTCGAAACCAGTTCCGCCACCGATAGTCCCGAGGCCAAAACCCCGGCCTTCAGGTCGGCGATGTCCTTAACATCGATCAGGGGGTGATCGACAGCAGGAATCGGGTCTTGCCAGATCAGATCTTCGGCCGGGACTTCAGGGCCGAGGTAGCAGGCCCTGGGCCCCATGTCGCGGTGGGTCAGCTTGAACCAGGCGCGGGCGAAGGCGTCGGCGAGAGCCTTCGGATCCTGATGAAAGCGGCGTGCGATGGGCTCATAGATGGGATCGAAACGCAGCGACAGGTCGGCCGTGGTCATCATCGGCGGGTGCTTTTTCGACGGGTCGTGGGCGTCGGGAATCATGTGTTCCGGTTTGACGTTCTTCGCCACCCACTGATGGGCGCCTGCGGGGCTCCTGGTCAGCTCCCACTCATAGCTGAACAACATGTCGAGGTAGCCGTTGTCCCATGTGGTGGGGTTAGGCTTCCAGGCGCCTTCGATGCCGCTGGTGGTCGTATGCAGACCCTTGCCGGTGCCGAAGCTGTTCTTCCATCCCAGGCCTTGCTCTTCGAGAGACGCGGCTTCAGGCTCGGGGCCCATCAGCTTCGGGTCGCCCGCGCCGTGCGCCTTGCCGAAGGTGTGTCCACCGGCGACCAGCGCGACGGTCTCTTCGTCGTTCATAGCCATGCGGGCGAAGGTTTCGCGCACATCGCGGCCCGAGGCCACGGGGTCGGGGTTGCCGTTCGGGCCTTCAGGGTTTACATAGATCAGTCCCATCTGCACGGCGGCCAGGGGGTTCTCAAGCTCGCGGTCACCGCTATAGCGCTTATCGCCCAGCCAGATGTCTTCTTTGCCCCAGTAGATGTCCTCTTCGGGCTGCCAGATGTCCATACGGCCGCCACCGAAGCCGAAGGTCTTGAAGCCCATCGACTCCAGCGCGCAGTTGCCGGTTAATATTATGAGGTCGGCCCAGGAAATCCTGCGGCCATATTTCTGCTTGATGGGCCAGAGGAGGCGGCGTGCCTTGTCCAGGTTGCAGTTGTCGGGCCAGCTGTTGACCGGAGCAAAACGCTGGTTGCCGGTGCCGCCGCCGCCACGTCCGTCGGCTGTACGGTAGGAACCGGCACTGTGCCAGGCCATGCGAATGAAGAGTCCGCCGTAGTGGCCCCAGTCGGCAGGCCACCAGTCCTGCGAGTCGGTCATCAGTGCGTACAGGTCCTTCTTGAGACCTGCCAGATCAAGCTTCTTGAATTCTTCGGTGTAGTTAAAGTCGGGGCCCATCGGGTTGGAGACCGGCGCGTGCTGATGAAGGATGCCCAGGTTCAGCTGGTTGGGCCACCAGTCGCGATTCGATCTGCCTCTGCCGGCTGCAGCTCTACCAGATTTGCCTGTTACTGGACACTTGTCACCTTCACTCATTTTAGTTCTCCTTTCAGTTTTGGGTCTGCGCAACCCACGTGCGATTATACAAATTTCGCATTTGTTCTCTTTTTTCTCCCAATATATCACGTTTCAGGGAGATTGGACATAAACAACCATGTAATATCCGAAAACTCCGGGTCCAAAATTTCAGTATCTCCATCGCCCTGCGGTTGGCGTGCCCTTTGTTTCTCCTTTGTTTCTTGTCCCTTGCCGGCGTTTTCAGTATAATTCCAGCATAGCAACATTCATCTGCAAGGGGGCTGATTTTAATTATGGGACACATCGCTGGAAAAGATGTCTACAGAAATCTTGGCAAAAAGATAGATAGTCTGACTTTCCGCGCCCCGTGGAATGAAACGTTTCATGCTCTTTTAAAAGAACTCTACGCGCCGGAGGAAGCGGACCTCGTCGCAAAGATGCCCTTTACTCTGACACCCTTCGACCGCCTGAGGTCCATAACCGGATACAACGAGGCACACCTGCGTAATCTTCTGGAAGGTCTCTGCTCGAAGGGGCTGGTCCTGGATCTGTGGCTCTCTGATTCCTATCACTATATGCCATCTCCCTTTGTAATCGGGATATTTGAACTGACTATGATGCGGACTGCCCCGGACCAGGACTGGAAGAAGATCAGCAGGCTTTTTCATGACTATATGCTTACGCAGCAGGATTTCCTGGCGGCCAACTGCAGCCATGGCGAAAGAGTCGCTCTTTTGAGGACGCTTCCTCACGAAGAGGTAATTGATAAAGAGGACTATGTCGAGATCCTCGACTATGAGCGGGCCTCGGCTATCATCGAGGGACAGGAAAGTTTTGCTATCGGCATCTGCTCCTGCAGGCACACGGCCGCACACACCGGGACAAAGACCTGCGATGTTCCTCTTGATACCTGCTCCTCATTTGGTATCGCCGCAGAATTTCTTGTGCGGCGCGGCCTTGCCAGGAAGGTATCAAAAGCTGAAATGCTTGACAATGTCTCGCGCTCAAAAGAGCTCGGACTGGTGCTCAATATAGACAATGTTCAAAGGAACCCGGCCTATATGTGCCACTGCTGCAGCGACTGCTGCCATCTCCTCGTTGGCATGAAGAGATGGGGGTATACCAATGTCGTCATCACATCTGCCTTCCTCCCGGAAACCGACCTTGAAAAATGCACGGGTTGCGGCCTCTGCGCCCGTGCCTGTCCCATAGATGCCAGGACCATGGTTAAAGACGAGAACCCCCGATCGAAAAGCCATGTACCAAAAAGCCCCGGATCAATAAACCCGGTACCAAAAAGAAAGAAGCCGGTCACTGACGCAGCTATCTGCCTGGGTTGCGGAGTTTGTGCGCTTAAATGCAAGAGCAAGGCATTGGCCCTCGTCCGCAAGAAGAAGCGGATCATTACGCCTGAGACGACATTTGAGCGCATCATGCTTCAGTGCCTTGAAAGGGGGACTATCCAGAATCAGCTTTTTGATAATCCACAGAGCGCCACGCACAAATTTATGAGGGTCTTTGTCGGAGGATTTCTGCGGCTCTCCCCTGTGAAGCGGGCGCTGATGAGCGACTCATTGCGGTCGACTTTTTTGGCTGCAATGAAGAAAGGCGCCTCAGTCAGGGGCAGAGGCTGGATGACCCGGGTATAGTGCGGCAATATGCCGGGGAAAGAGGGTGTCGAAGTTCAATAACAAGAAACTTTAAGGAAGATAACGCCCCCGCCTTCGTCACCCCCTCCTAAGCTAGGAGGGGGTGGGCGAGTTACTTCTGCATCTGCTTTTTGACCAGTTCGGTGGTGCTGCGGAAATCGATCTTGCCGCTGCCCATCTTCGGCAGGTCTTCGATCACGACGAACTGCTTTGGCAGTGCAATATTCGGCAGATGTTCGGACATCTGTTTGTGGAGAGTCTTTTCATCAATATTCCGCGTGACGGCAGCTATGATCCGGGCACCCTTGAGCGGGTCGGGGATCTCGACAACGCAGCAGCTGATGTCTTCAGGAAGGTATTTCTCAAGTATATTTTCGACCTTCACGAGTGAAACCATCTCCCCTCCGACCTTTACAAATCTCTTCAGCCGTCCGGCGTGCCAGAGAAAACCGTCCTTGTCCAGGTAGCCCATGTCACCGGTATCGTACCAGCCATGGCGGATCCTCATCGAGGTCTCCTCAAGGTCTCCGTAATAGCCCTTCATGACCAGGTCTCCCCTGACAAGTATCCGCCCGGTCTCATCCGGCCCGCAATTATTCCCGGTCTCGTAGCTTTCGATCCTTACCTCGACACCCGGGAGGACCTTTCCGACGCTCCCCGGCCTGTTATTATCCGGATTGTTGACCGCTATCACTGGTGAGGTCTCGGTAGTCCCGTAGCCTTCATAGAGGACAAGTCCGTGTTTTTTCATGAACTCCTGGCGCAGCAGCTCCGGGCATTTGTCTGCTCCGCAGAGGATCAGCCTCAGGCTGCTGAAGTCCCCGGCTTCTGCCTTGCGGAGATAGCCCCAGAGGAAACTCGGGGTCCCGACCATCAGCGTCGGCTTATGCTCGCGGATAATCGTGCAAATCGTCCTGTAATCAAGGGGATTTGCGTGGGAGATGATCGTCATGCCGTGAAAGAGCGGGGTCCAGAGGTTGACGGTAAGACCAAACACATGGAAGTACGGAAGATTGGCCAGGAAACGGTCCTGGTCCGAGATGTCCACAATACTGCTGAAACTGGTGATGTTTGCCGAGATGTTCCTGTGCGTCAACTGGACCGCCTTGGGGTCTTTCTCGCTGCCGCTGGTGAAGAGTATCACGGCATTGTCGTCTTCATCTACAGCGCTGAGGCTCATCATGATGAAGGGCAGCGGGAGCCTCGAAATCAGTGCAGCCACGAGCTTCTCGGTTATGGTGATCTTGCTCATGATATCCTCGATAAAGACCATGCCTTCAACAAAGGCACAGCCTATCTTCTCGATAAATACGCGCGAGGTGATGATCGTTTTAAAGCCGCATCGCTTCTGCGCATATTCCGCGTTGCGGGCGGCTCCGGTCGAATAATTGATCATAACCGGTGTCCGCCCGCTCATGAGTCCGCCGATAAACGCGAGGCCGCATCCCGCTGAGGTCGGCAGCATGATACCGATAAAACCCTTCTCATACCTTTCGAATTTCTTCGCGAGGATCAGCGATGCGATGAGTGCCTTTGAGTAGGTGACCTTCCTGTCCGCAGACGTGTCGATAAAGGCGTATTTGCTCCCCTGCTGTTTCGCCGTCTGAATAAATTTCTGATGGAGGAGCATCAGGAGGTCCTAGAACCTTACCGTGACCTGTGCGCTCAGGATATTCACATGAGCGTCGAAGGAGCCGGTCAGTCCGCCGCGTGTAGCATCCTCGGGATTGGTCAAAGATTTAGCGATCTTTGGATCGTTGACAAAGAGATGGGCGTACCCCAGGTCCACTGATACCTTCTCGGAGGCCTTGTATCCCAGGCCCAAAGCGGTCCAGATGCGGTTCCCATCGGGTATCCTCGGAGTCCTCAGCTGGGCATTTCTGATAGGGGTCTGGTCATAGGCAATACCGGTACGGTACGTAAATTTGCCCTGGGGAGCATACGTTGCACCGATCGAATAGCGGTAGCTGTCCTTCCAGTTGGTGGTTGTGACCGAAGGCCTGGGTGCAAGCTGCGGACTGTCAAAGTTTACCCTGAGTTCATTGAACAGGCTCCAGTCGGTCCAGGTAACATCACCCATAATCGTCCATTCAGGTGTTATCTGGTGGGCAATGCTTGCAGAGAGTGTATCCGGGAGGGTGATGTCTGCTGTGATGGTATCGTGTTTGAAAACCCCGGCAAGAGGAGCCGGAACGCCTGAGAAATCCACCGTCCCCGAGAGGGTATGCTTGACCCTTGAACGGTATGCAAGCCCCATGCGCGTATTCCGGTTAAGTTCAAAGAGAAGCCCCAGGTTATACCCCAGTCCCCAGTCGTCTCCTTCCATCTTTGCTATCGCGTCCGACATCTGGGGAACGAGGTGAAGGGCACCCTTGGGGAGGCCCAGGAGCCCTGCTGCGTCAAGGGTCCCAAAATCAAGGGCATTAGAAAGATTGGCCTTGATATACTGGACACTGACGCCTGCGCCTATGCTCAGTCTCTCGTTCACCCGGTAGGCTATTGAAGGATTAATATTGATGGTCATCATGTCCGACCTGAGCGCGTGATAGCGGCCGACCCAGGTATCATTGTAATCAGTTGCCAGGCCAAAAGGGGCATTGATCCCGATGCCAACGGTAAATCGGTCATTAAGTCTCTTTGTAATATAGACATTCGGTGTCAGAGCCGTCTCTCCCCCGTCTCCGCCGTTGTTACCCGATAGCGGGACGCCGGTTGCTCCCTGGAGGAGATGGGTAGAACCTTCATTTCTGAATTTTGCGGAAGGGCTGATGATATTGCCGCCTGCTGTCAGCTGCCCGCCAGGCAGTCTGGTCATGCCTGCAGGGTTGAAAAATACCGTAGACGGGTCTTCGGCGATTGCAGCTCCCCCTGCATAGGCATTTCCGAGGCCGCTGACACTCTGTTCGATCAGGGCAAATCCAGCGGCGGATGCAAGCCCGGCTGAGACCATGACAAACACTGCCGTAAGGACAAACATTCTGGTACTGGAACTGATTTTCATTAATACCTCCGTGTGAGTTTGCAGGATTTTCTGCAGAATTTGATTGTGAATAAGATACTCATCTCTTTTTGATCCTGTCAATATCAAACTGCAGTTTGAGGAGAGCGCCCCGTAAAGTTGCGCTGCCAGCCTTCTTTATAAAACGCACACTTGCGATATAATGAGAGATAATGCAGCTTCTGAATATCAATGAACGTTTAAATAAATGGCTTGGCGGACTGCGGGGGTTTTCAAAGCTGTATCTCGTCGGCGGGACGGTGCGCGACCTGCTGCTTGAGAAAGTTCCTGCTGATATTGATCTTGCCTGCCGCGGGGCGAAGATACTGGCAGAACGGCTGGCTGATCTGCATAATGCCGCGCTTGTTGCGATGGAGAAAAAACCGCATCAATCCTGCTACCGCGTTGTAAACCGGGAAGACAGCACTGACTATCTCGACATAGCAGAACTGCGTAGTGATACCATTGAGGAAGACCTCCTGCAGCGTGACTTTACTATCAATGCGATGGCCATCGAGCTTGACAAGAACGGTCCCTGCGGCCTGGTAATCGATCCGCTTGGCGGAGCCGCTGACCTCAGGCGCAAGATCATCAGGATGGCCAATCCGCAGGCCTTTGACGACGACCCGCTGCGGGTCCTCCGTGCCTTCCGTTTTGCCGGTGAGCGCGGTTTTGCGGTCGAGGCGGTCACCCTGGCTGCCGTGGATTCTTCTTTTGTCCTTCTTGCCCGGGTATCGGCCGAACGGATCATGGCTGAACTGTTCCTGCTTTTAAAGGCGGCGCAGAGCAGCCGTCACGTTGCCGCACTGGACAGTCACCGCATTCTTGATGTTATCTTTCCCGAGATCATGCCGATGAAAGGCTGCCTCCAGAACGGCTATCACCATAAGGATGTATGGGGGCACTCCCTTCTTGTGCTGGAGCATATCGAACATATCCTGAATAATCCTCGTGATTATTTCGGCGAGACTGCGGGTGCGGTAACGCAGAACCTTGAGGCCGGTGACCGTCTTCCGCTGCTGAAATGCGCCGCTCTTTTTCATGATATCGGGAAACCCGCCACAAAGGGGCTGAAACAGGCCGCCGGCCGTATCACCTTCAGGGGGCATGACAGGGCCGGGGCAGAGATCGTTGATCTGATCGCAGAGAGGATGAAACTGTCGAAGCAGGCGCGTACTCTTATAGTCCTGCTGGTCCGGGAGCACCTTCAGCCTCTTTTTCTTTCAGGATCAGATGTGACCTCTTCTGCCCGCATGCGGTGGTTCCGGAAGATCGGGGCTGATGTCGTGCCGGCAATTGTCCTGAGCATGGCAGATGTCATGAGCAGCAGGGGGCCGGAGTCAGGGGAAGCATATCGGGATAATTTCACCTCTTGGTGCGGGCAGATGGTCAGTGACTACTATTCGTCGGTCAAAAAAATACTTGAGCGGCCCCGTCTGATCTCCGGTCATGACCTGATCGCACTCGGGATGGAACCCGGGCCGGAACTTGGGGCGATTCTCGAACAGGTCCTCGAGGCGCAGGACAACGGCAGCGTGACGAGCCGGGATGAGTCGCTGGTTCTGGCCAGGAAACTGATGGCCCGAATGAAGGAATGAGGCAAGTGACCAGCCGAAGATAAATCAAACGCCCATTTTGTATAATACAAAGATATGAAGAATATTACGGTTCTCGGCTCGACCGGCTCCATCGGTCGCAGCACGCTCGATGTTATCGCCCGCAACAGGGATTTGTTCAGGGTTGTTGCCCTCACCGCCGGAAGAAATATCAAGCTATTCGAAAAGCAGATCAGGGCTTTTAAGCCTGAGGTCGTTGCCGTTGCCGACCAGAAGACGGCTGATGCCTTGTCGAAAAAGGTCAGGGGCATCGATATCCTTGCCGGACCTGAGGGCATCAGGCAGGTTGCCGGCTATGCCGGCTCTGACTTTGTTATTTCGTCAATCGTGGGGGCTGCGGGGCTGATGCCCACGGTCGCTGCCATAGAGGCAAAAAAAACAGTAGGACTGGCGAATAAAGAGGCGCTGGTAATGGCCGGTGAAATCGTGATGAAGGCGGCAGCGAAGAAGAGGGTCAGGATCATCCCGGTCGACAGCGAACATTCGGCGGTCTTCCAGTGCATCGGCGAACATAAGCCCGATCAGATCAGCCGGATAATCCTCACCGCCTCCGGCGGACCCTTTGTGAACAGGAAGCGAAAAGACCTGAAGCATATCACGGCGCACGATGCCCTGCAGCATCCGAACTGGAGCATGGGCCGGAAGATCTCGATCGATTCGGCCACCCTGATGAACAAGGGGCTTGAGGTGATCGAGGCCTGCTGGCTCTTCGGCATGCCGTGTGAGAGTGTGGACGTCCTGATACACCCGCAGAGCATTGTCCATTCACTCGTCGAATTCAGGGACAGGAGCTGCCTTGCACAGATGTCCCTCCCGGACATGCGCGGGCCGATAGCCTATGCCCTTTCATATCCAAAGAGGGTGAAGGATCCGATAGGGGGGCTTCGGCTTGATCAGATCGGAACGCTCACCTTCAGACAGCCTGACCACAAGACCTTCCCCTGCCTCTCCTATGCCTATGAGGCGATCAGGGAAGGCGGCACCATGCCCTGCGTTCTGAATGCGGCGAATGAGGTGGCGGTCAACGCGTTTCTGCAGGATCGTATCGGTTTCACCAGTATCCCAGTGGTCATCAGAAAGACTGTTGACCGGCACGTTGTCCGGCCTGCGTCATCCCTTGACGCGGTACTTGAGGCTGACCAATGGGCGCGGGAGACAGCAGAAATAACTATCACGAGGTTACGGTAATGTTCCTTATTTATGCAACGGTTCTATTAGGCATACTGATTTTTGTCCACGAGCTCGGCCATTTTATCGTGGCAAAGGCCCTTGGGGTCAAGGTCCTGAAGTTTTCACTCGGGTTCGGTCCGAAGATCATCGGCAGGACCTACGGTGATACCGAATACCTGATCTCGGCCCTGCCTCTGGGCGGGTATGTGAAGATGCTCGGACAGGAAGATATCCCGGATGAAGCAGAGGAGATTCCTGATTCGGAAAAACACAGGGCTTACAATTTCCAGCCGGTCTGGAAGCGGTTTTCGATTGTATTCTTCGGCCCTGTCTTCAATCTGGTTTTTGCCGCGCTTGTTTTTTTCTTTATCTTCCTCGGGGGTGTACCGTATCTTCTTCCTGAGATCGGGGAGGTCAATGCCGATTCCCCGGCCCTTCACCATGGCCTGCTGAAGGGCGACACCATCGTCGCGATCAATGGGAACGCTGTCAGCAGGTGGGATGACATGACCTCGGTAATCCATAACAGCCCCGGCAAAGAGCTCGTTATGAAGGTAAAGCGGGAGGCTGAGGTCTTTGAGGTAACGATCACTCCCGAGAAAAAAATGATCAAGGACATTTTCGGCCAGAACAAGGAGGCCGGCCTCATCGGCATCACCCCGTCCGGGAAATCCGGGACAAAGAAAGAAGGGATAGCCGGTTCGATGGTGATCGCGGTCAAACGGACCTGGGACATATCGGTGCTGACGGTCATGTCGATGGTCAAGCTGGTCCAGCGTGTGCTGCCTGCCGACTCAATCGGCGGACCGATCATGATCTTCCAGATGGCCGGCCAGCAGGCGTCTCAGGGCGCCATGAATTTTTTCACCTTTATGGCGGTCATCAGCATCAATCTCGGTGTGCTGAACCTTTTTCCGATCCCGGTCCTCGACGGCGGCCATCTGCTCTTTCTCGGCATTGAGGCGGTCAGACGCAAGCCGGTGAACGAGAAGGTCGTCGCCATATCGCAGCGTATCGGGCTGGTACTCCTGCTGTCTCTGATGGCCTTCGCACTGTACAACGATATCGGTCGGCTGTTGAGCGGTAAAATGTTTCAGTAGATGAAGCATACCTTCAGGCTGAGGATCTATTACGAAGACACCGACTGCGGCGGCGTTGTGTATTACGCCAACTACCTCCGGTATTGTGAACGGGCGCGGACAGAACTGCTTGAGTCGCAGGGCGCCAGTCTCAGGAAACTGATGGACGACGGGGTCTACTTTGTCGTTGCGGAGGCCTCGCTCAAGTACCTTTCACCAGGCCGTTACGGGGATATCCTCCTGGTAGAGACGCTGGTGGAACGGGCGGGGCCGGCATCG
>Ga0334722_10002538_pt1 | contig 20534 bp, 21 predicted proteins | sample C3_bottom_MG_FD_207210 | JGI IMG/M metagenome (GOLD analysis project Ga0334722, IMG submission 207210) | Sediment microbial communities from Yellowstone Lake, YNP, Wyoming, USA - C3_bottom | ecosystem: Environmental > Aquatic > Freshwater > Lake > Sediment | place: USA: Wyoming | collected... | reverse complement strand
AGGCCGAGGCGCATCAGCTCGTTCAGCAGGGTGTAGGGGTGCACGTCCTGGGTGACGCTGCGCGCGAGGGCTTCGAACGAGGGCGCGGCGCCCAGGCGCGGCAGCGGTTTCGGGCGCTTGCGCCGGTCGCGGTAAAGCGGATCCTGCACCCAGCGCGCGAACACCTGCGAGCCGATGGAAGCACCCTGCGCGATGCGCGCGCCGAGTCTGTTTTCACGCCACTCGCGTACGTCCTTGCGATGCACGCCGCTCAACAGGCTGATCGCCGAATTCGTGTCGGCCTGGCCGCGGCGCAGAAGTTCCAGCCTCGCCTGTTCGATGAACAGCGGCTTCAGTTGGGCGGCCACGCGCGTGTAGTCGAGGCCGCTCGCCAGGAGCAGGCGCAGCAGCGGCGCCAGCACGCTGTCGAGCGCAGGCAATACCTCCTCGGCCGGCGGCGCGGCGGGCGCGCTCGGCGGGTTGGGCGGCAGGTTGCGGGGCGGTCTACCCATAAGAGCTAGCGGTTCGTTGGCACTCGATGCGGCAGGCTTATTTCACAGGGTTTGTGCAGTTTATCACACCTGGGGATTGTAACATGGGATAATTTCCCATGTATAATGCGGCCAGGCAATAGGTCAAACCCGCGGCGCGCGCCGGCCCCTGCCAGGGGCGGGAAAGCGCGCCAACCGGGTCGCGGCCTGGCTCAAACGGCGTGGACCGGCGGTTCGCGCAATGTGCACACATACAAGGAGTACGACGATGCATAACAATCTGAAGAGACTGAACGGGGCAGTTGCAATCACCGCGCTGGCCGCAGCTTTGGCCGCGTGCGGCGGAGGCGGAGGCGGAAGCGGGCCCGGCGGCGCCGGTGCTGCCACGGGTTCCACCGTGAGCGGCGTCGCCGCGATCGGTCTCGCGATCGCCAACGGGACCGTGAGCCTCAAATGCGCTGCGGTTGACCCATCCGCGGTCAAGACGCTCGCCGACGGCAGCTATAGCGTCGATGTGAGCAAATCCACGCTGCCCTGCGTGGCGCGCGTGGACTATGTCGATCCTTCCACAGGATCGGCGCAGAAACTGCATTCGCTGGTGCAGGCTGCGGGCACCGTCAACATCACGCCGGTAACCGACATGATGGTGGCCAATCTGAGCTCTACCGGCGCTGCCGCCGATGCTTACGACAAATTCGATGCCAACGAAGTCAAGTCCTATACCGCGGCGCGCGTCAACACTGTCATGCAGACGGTCAAGAGGGAGCTGGAGGCGAAAGGCGTGAGCACCACCCATCTGCCGGACGACCCGATAGGCAGCAAATTCCACGCGGCCAATGGTTCGAACCTGGGCGACGATCAGGACGCCATGCTCGATCAGCTTCAGCAGAAGCTGAAGGAGCAGAAGTCCACGCTGCAGAAAATGGAAGACGATATGAAGTCCGGCCGCGAGAGCCGCGGCCTGACGACGAGCACCGGGCGCCCTGGGGACGCCGCCGCGGGCAAGACCGCCTATGAAGCGAACTGCCAGAGCTGTCACGGCAAGCGCATCCCCGACGCCGTCAACGCCAGCAAGATCCTGAACGCGATCAAGGAGAATGAAGGCGGCATGGGCGCTCTCGCGAATACGGTCACCACCGCCATGGCGGACAATATCGCCACCTATATGGCGAACGGCGCCACTACCGGGACGGCATTGGTCGCGCAAACCATCACCTTTACCTCGCCCGGCGCTCAGTCCCTGGGCACGGCCCCGCCGGCATTGTCGGCGACCGCAAGTTCCAACCTGCCCGTGACCATCAGCTCGACCACCCCGGCAGTGTGCACGGTGAGCGGCACTGCGCTGACGCTCGTCGCGGCAGGCGCCTGCAGCCTGAGCGCGGATCAACAGGGCGATGCGAATTACAACGCAGCGCCCACCGTCGTCGTGAAGTTCACGGTTGCGTCCGCTTCGGGCGCCGTCCTGCCGGCGCAAACCATCACCTTCGCCAGCCCGGGTGCGCAGACCGTGGGAACCGGCGTCACGCTAGCCGCCACTTCCAGTTCCGGCTTGACGGTGACTCTGGCGTCGACGACCCCCGCAGTTTGCACGCTGAGCGGGAATACGCTGACACCAGTCGCGGCAGGCGATTGCACGGTCACCGCCAATCAAGCCGGCAGCAGCAGCTTCGCCGCAGCCGCGACAGTTACGCGCACCTTTGCAGTGACCGGCGCAGCGGGCGCGGCTTCCGCGACCAACGGCAAGGCGCTCTACGCGAGCAATAGTTGCGGCGGCTGTCATGGCACGGTGCCCGCGAGCCTGAATGTGCTGGCCGGCGCGAACAGCCCGAGCGTGATTCAAAGCGCGATCAGCAGCAATTTTGGCGGCATGGGCAAGTACTCCGGCCTGACGAGCCAGAATCTGGCGGACATCGCCGCCTACCTCGCAACGCCGGGCATTTGATGCGATAAGAGCCGCAATGGCTCTACTGCGATGGCGTCTCGCGCTTGATTGATCAGGACGAGACGCCACCGCTAATGACCTGCGACCAGGGGCCCGGGGAAACTCGGGCCCCTGGCGCGCGCAAGGGTCGCACTTCCGCCGCGTGAACCGCTTCAGGGTCCGCATTACGTCCGAGGCCCAAACCGATCTCCTTCGCCTGTTCGACTTCAAGCTGATATTCGCAGGCCTTTTATCGGAAGGCAGAGCTGATAGGTATCCGTCGGGATGGGATCAAAATCGAAATGCCCGTAGAAGCGCCGGCAGCGCCGTCCGGGGCGCGTACGATCACCGCTCGGATAGCGGCGACAGGTTCACTTGCCGTGTCGCCGACAGCGACACGCGCTGCGGACACCGTCTCGCCTGAACTCCTGCCGGCAGCAAACATCCTTCGGATCAGGTTAGAGTGCAGCCTCGATCGACTAGGAGACGCCGATGAAAGCAGCCGTAGTAACCGAGACTGGTGTTGAGATTCGCGAAGTGCCTGCGCCCGTGCCCGGGTCCAATCATGTGCTCGTGCGCGTGCGCGCCTGCGGCCTGAACCGCGCCGACCTCGGCGTCGCGGCGGGCAACAAGCACGGCGCGATCGGCGGGCCGGGAACGATCGTGGGCATGGAGTTCGCGGGCGAGGTGGTGGAGGTCGGCGCCGAGGTCAGCGCGGTCAAGCCCGGCGAGCGCGTGATGTGCTCGGGCGCCGGGGCGTATGCCGAGTACGCCCTCGCCGACTGGGGGCGCGCGACGCCCATTCCCCCCACCATGAGTTTCGAGCAGGCGGCGACGCTGCCGGTCGCGCTGCAGACCATGCACAACGCGCTCGTCACCGCAGGCCGGCTGGCAGCCGGCGAGAGCGTGCTGATCCAGGGGGCGAGCTCGGGCGTCGGCCTGATGGCGCTGCAGATCGCCAAGCACCTGGGCGCGGCGCAGGTGATGGGCAGCTCGACCAACGCGCTGCGCCGCGAAAGGCTGAAGCAGTTCGGCGCCGATCTCGCCATCGACACCAGCGACCCCGCTTGGGCCGACGCGGTGCTCGCGGCGACCGCGGGCAAGGGCGTGCATCTGATCATCGACCAGGTATCGGCGAGCGTGGCGAACGCGAACATGAAGGCCGCGCGCGTGCTCGGCCGCATCGTCAACGTCGGCCGCCTCGGCGGCGCCAAGGGCGAATTCGACTACGACCTGCACGCGCTGAAGCGCATCGACTACATCGGCGTCACTTTCCGCACGCGCTCCATCGAGGAAGTGCGCGAGATCAACCGCCGCATGCGCGCCGATCTGTGGGGTGCGATCGAGGCGGGGAGCCTGCGCCTGCCGATCGACCGCAGCTTCCCGCTCGCCGAGGCCGCGGCGGCGCTGGCGCACATGAGCGCCAATGCGCATTTCGGCAAGATCGTGCTGACTGTCTGATCGGGGCTGCGGCAGCGCGCCGCCCCGGCTGGCGGCGAATACGATGCCTGGAGAGCCTTATGGCTATTGGCTTGCGGGGCGATTGCGCACTGAAGACCAAGCCTTGTCTCGGCCAGAAAGTAATGCTAGTATTACCCATTACCTTTGATTTGAGACCCGCCCCATGGCCACCAGCACCAGCAAGTTGACGAGCAAGTACCAGGCGACCATTCCGGCGCCGGTGCGCAAGATCTTGCACGTGGAAGCGGGCGATGCCATCGCCTTCGACATCCAGGGCGAGGAGGTGCGGCTGCGCAAGGCGCGGCCGCTCGATCATGAATTCGCGCGCGCTCTCGAGGGAACGCTCGCTGAATGGTCATCCGACGCGGACGAGGAAGCGTATCGTGACCTTTGAGGCGTTCGACGTGGTCGTCGTCCCGTTCCCATTCACCGACCGTGCCGCGACCAAACGGCGTCCCGCACTGGTGCTGTCCGATCGCGCGGCATTCAATGCCGGCATCGGCCATGCCGTGCTCGCCATGATTACCAGCGCGGCCCATTCGGACTGGCCGCTGGACGTGCCCCTCGCGGATGTGCATGCGGCGGGGCTGGCTTCAGCTTCGGTGGTGCGGATGAAACTGTTCACGCTCGACCAACGATTGATCCTGCGCAAGGCCGGATCGCTCGTGGTCGCGGACAGGAAGGCAGTCGCCGCCGCACTCAGGAAACTGCTGAAACCCCTCGCTTGACTGTGTGCGGCAAGGCCAGGTCGGACGGTCAAAGCCCTTCACGGACAAAACCGGCAGAGCGCATTCTTGCGGACAAGAAACGCGAGGGCGCAGCCGCGCGTCGACATTCCTTATGCCGGGCGCTCGGCATCATGCATAAGCTAGGCGAGCCGCGTCTCCAGCATCCGCCGCCACGGCGCCGCAGCGCGCAGCCGCGACAGGTTGCCGAAGTGGCCCGCCGCAGTGCGGTTGATGAAAATGATGTCGTGGGGAAAGCGCAGGTCTTTCATTTCGTCGAAGCGGCCGAGGTGCATGTCGATGAGCTGGCGCAGGAGTTGGTCGTCGTAGCCGAAGCGGTAGGGACCCGCGTCATCCAGCATCTTGGCGGCGAGGTCGAGCACGGGCGCAACGAGATCCGCGGACACGGGTGCGCCCGCGGCGCTGCTCACGCCCATGGCCGCGAGCAGCGCCGGCACCTCAGCTCGCCGGCCGTCCAGGGCGGCGCGGGAGAGCGCGCGGTAGCCATCCGCGATGGCCGGCGGCACCGACTTGACGCAGCCGAAGTCGTAGACGACGACGCGGCCGTCGGCGAGAAACGAAAAGTTGGACAGGTTCGGGTCGGCGTGGATCATGCCGTGCGTGAACAGGCCGCCGAGCAGGAAGTCGAACAGCACAGCGCCCCAGCGATCGCGCAGCGCCTGCGGCTGCGTGCCGTCGCAGGCCGCGTCCGGCGAGTAGCCGGCCGCGTACTCCATCGTCAGCACGCGGCGGCTTGAAACTGCGTCGATCACGCCGGGAATCACCACTTGCTCGCTGCCGGCCCAGAGCGCGGCCATGCGCCGCAGGTTCGCAGCCTCGTTCACGTAGTCCAACTCTTCACGCAGGCGGTCGCGCACCTCGCCCCAGACCGGCCCGAAGTCGGCGTCGGTAAACAGCGCGAACAGCGACTGCAGCAGGCGCCGCAGGTTGACCAGGTCGGCCTCGATGATCTCGGCGATCCCCGGGTACTGGATCTTCACCGCGACGCTGCGGCCGTCGTGCAGCACGCCGCGGTGCACCTGGCCGATCGAGGCGGCGGCGATGGCCGCGGGCTCGAGGCGCGCGATGGTCTTGCGCCAGCCGGGCAGCGCCATGTCGAGTTCGCGCAGCACCAGCACGAACGGGATCGGCGGCGCCTGCTGCTGCAGCGCGCGCAGCACGCCGGTCACCTCGGGCGGCAGCAGCGCGTCCTGCAGGCTCAGCATCTGCCCGACCTTCATCGCCGCGCCCTTCAGCTGGCCGAGCTCGCGCACGATGCGCTCGGCGTTCGCGACCAGGTTCGCGAGCTGGTGCGCCTGGCGCGAGGGCCCGGAGCGCACGAGCGAGAACAGCTGCTCCACGGCCACCGACGCGCCGACGCGCCCGACGAGGCTGCCCAGACGCAGCAGCCGCTCGAACGGCGAGCGCGCCGGGCCGCTGCTCGCGGGCCGGTAGGGCTTATGCGGGTCGTAGCCGTGTGCCACGGGCGCTTCCTTGGACGGCAGCTTGAGCCGATGGGGTGACAGACGCTCGATTGTAGCCGCCGTCGCCCGATTGTACGGACGCTGCCTGCATTTGCGGCAGCACGCTGCGCCGACACCCGCAGACTACGCGCGTGCGCACAGCCTATCCCCCACTTCGCACATGGTTGAAGCTCCTATATTGCCCGCGTAGCATGCATCCGAGGTTTCGCAAATTCCAGTCCGCAACGCAGAGCCGGAGGCAGCATGAAAGGCGAAAAGAAAGTCATCGAACACCTGAACGCGGTATTGGCGAACGAACTGACTGCGATCAACCAGTATTTCCTGCATTCGAAGATGTTCAAGAACTGGGGGCTGGAAAAGCTCGCGGCGCACGAATACAAGGAATCGATCGACGAAATGAAGCATGCCGACCGGCTCATGGAACGGATCCTGTTCCTCGAGGGCGCGCCCGCCGTGCAGCTGAAGAAACTGCTGGTCGGCGATTCCACCGAAGCGATATTGAAATGCGACTTGAAGCTGGAGCTGGCCGGCCACCCCGATCTGAAGCAGGCGATCGTCGATTGCGAGAAAATCGGCGACTTCGTCAGCCGCGAGTTGTTCGAGTCCATCCTCGAGTCGGAAGAGGAGCACATCGACTGGCTCGAAACCCAGCTGGCGCTGATCGACAAGATCGGTCTGCAGAATTACCAGCAGACAAACATGTCGTGACGCGCGGCCGCGCCCGCCGCGCGTCGGTATCGGGGGTGTATCCCTAAGCGCTGGAAATCCGTCTAAGGAGGTGTACGAGGATCAATCGTGCGTAAGCCGTCACCCCCAACTTAGAGGAGAACCTCATGAATGATCTGAGCCCCCGCGATCGTGAACTGGTCGCCCTTGGCGCCGCAATGGGCAGCAACTGCGTCCCCTGCGTCGAGTACCATATCCCGGAATCGCGAAAAGCCGGTCTTAGCGACCCGGAAATCCACGCGGCGATCCAGCATGCGGACCGGATCCGCCAAGTCCCGGCGCGCAAGACACTGCAAGCGGCGCTGAGTCTTCTGCCATCTGCCGCCGACGCTGTTCAGGATGCCGCAACGGCTGAAGGCTGCGGCTGCGCCGCCCCGACCGGGGCTGCAAAGCCTGAAGCGAGCGAGATGGCGCCGCCCCGCGACAGGATGATGGGCATGATGTCGAAAATGATGGCTGCCTGCGGCAGTCATGGCAAAACCGCCAATGCGCCGAATACGGCGCAGGCGCAGCCAGCCGCCAATCCCGCGACGGGCGCGGGATGCGGCTGCGGATGAGCGGGTGTACGACGAGCCTGCATGATGCGGCGGCGTCTCACATCGGGAGCATGGACATGAATGGCGTGAACGAACAAGCCCGGTTCGAGGACCTCGCGCGCGAACTGGCGCAGCCGATGCTGCGCTATCTCGAACGCTACGTCGGCGAGCGCACGGTGGCAGAAGACCTGTGGCAGGAAACGCTGCTGCGCATGCACAAGAGCTGGTCCAGCTTCGCCGGACGCTCGTCGATCAAGACCTGGGCCTTTGCCATCGCCAGCCGGGTTGCCGCGGACTATCTGCGCCACCCCGGACGCAAGATGCGCATCGTCGAACTGGACGAGGCCGCGGAGCCCGTCGATGCGGACCGCGCGATCGCCGAACGCTTGGTGGTCGACGAGATGAACGCCTGCGTGCGGCAGGTGATCGACAGCCTGCCCGACGCGTACCGTGCGGCGCTGATCCTGCACGATCTCGAAGGGCTGTCGGCAGAGCAGACCGCCGAGATAGGCGATTGCTCGGTGGCCTCGGCCAAGATCAGAATCCATCGCGCACGGCTTCGGCTCAAGGATGCGCTGCAGGCGCAGTGCGCGTTCTACCGCGACCCGGACAACGTGTTTCGCTGCGATCGCAAGGCCTAAGACCCGGGCTGACAGGCTTGCAGTCACTGCAGGCGCTCGCTATGGGCACCCGGAGACGCAGCTTGATCCCTCAGTATGTGGCACTGCTCGAGCTTGCTTGCGTCGAGCCGGCGTTCGCCGCCGACCGAACAGGGCCACAGGCTTATCGCTAGTATCGTTTCAACAGCTTCATCGTATCGCCCGAGCGCTGCATGTCCACTTGGCGCAAGAAGCTCATTCCGATCAAAACCAGCGGAAGCTGCGCCCGGTCGCCTTCGATGATGGTCCCTGGCACCTTTCTCAGCACGATCTCCCCCACCTGGACGCTCTCGAGCGTGACCAGATACGCGCTGACGCGTCCGTTGGCTGTATTCACTTCAACGCGCGGTGCAAGCAGGTAGTCGATGTCCAGGCGGCCGGCTTCCTCGCTGTTCATCGACACCGTCGTGGCACCCGTATCGATGACGGCCGCAACCGGCGTTCCGTTCACCTTGGCCTTGGCGAAAAACTGGCCGCGCGAGTCGGCCTGCAGGCTTGCCTCCGAGTAGCTGCCCTGCCGCGCCTTCAGCGTCCAGAGCTTGCCGTCGATTTCAAGAATGGCCGCGCCGTCCGCCACGCTCTGCAGCTTGACGCCCTCAGGCGAGGCTTCGCCTACCCAGAGGACCATCGGCGCGGCGTCGTTGATCACGACCTCCGCGTTGTCGTAGCCGAGCGCGTTGACGTGCACGCTGGCGGCAACAGCCTGGCCAAAAACCGCCGCGCAGGAAAGCATTGTGGAAACACAAAACTGCAGGGGTAAGCGGACCCATGCGACGAGCTGTCCGAATCGCTTATTCACCAGCCAAGCTCCCCTTGCCGTACAGATAAGGTCTTCGATCGATCTCAAGCCGCGCCTGTCCCCGCGGCCTCGGCTCGCGCCTGATGCCCGCAGCGATTGCCATGGGGAATCCTGGCTCCCATGGCGCAAGTCAGGCAGGCCTACGCCAACGCAGAATTGTGGCGCACGAGATGGGCCGCAGCGCACGCAGCGCCGCTACCAGGCTCGAGCCTAGCATCGGGCGGCTCAAGCGCTCTACCGAATTACCCCTCAATGGCCGGGCGAAAAACGATCAAAAAGTTATACAAGAATCAACCAGCGCCCCCGGCACGTTGGCTTGCGCAGCCGCACGCTGAAGACCCGGCTCTCCGATGCTCAGAGCCTGTAAGCATACGGGGGCATATCCCTCAAGGGGACTTCCTGCGGGGCCCCTCGTGCTCTCCTGGATCAGCCGCAACGCTTACGGACTCCTAGAACAGCGGCCGGTGCATCTCGTCCATCTGTGAACTGAACGCCATGTGGCGCGCGCCTTTCATCAGGCCGATGAAGTCGCGCGTCTTCATGCGCACCAGCGTTTCGTGGTCTCCCGCCTCGAAGTAGGTCTCGGGCTGCTCCATGAGGCTGTCGTCCCAGATGGTCTCGATGCCGTAGACCATGCCCATAGGCGGGACCGCGCCCGGTTCGCAATCCTTGAACAGCTGCTTCAGTTCCGCCTCGGTCGCGAGCCGCAGGCTGTGACCGTCGCGCGCCTGCAATTCGCGCAGTTCCAGCCGCCGCGAGGCCGGCAGCACCGCCATCACGGCGTGGCGGTCGTCCTCGAGCACGACCGCCTTGGCCACGCAGCGCGCTGGCACGTTTGATGCCCTGGCGGTCTGCATGCTATTGCCGCTGTGGGAATGGTTCACCACCTCGTACTGCACTTCGTTCGCTTTGAGGTAATCACTTAGTTTCATTGCGATTCCCATGATGATCTCCTAGACGCAGTGGAAATAACTCCTGTTTGATTATAGACAAGCGCTGGTAAATGTAATCCCGGGCTGGCCTAGCCAAGCCCTTCCCGGACCGACCCGGAGCCGCCCTGCCGGAGAAGCGATGTCCTGTCTTTGGACACGCGATAGCCTACAATCCCGGACGCGTACGAACCGGGAGGATTCGCGCATGTTCCATCCCTCGCATCACGCCCGCACCCAGCCGGACAAAGTCGCCTATCGGATGGCCGCTACGGGCAAGACGCTCAGCTATCGCGAGCTCGACCAGGCCTCGAACCGGGGTGCGCAGCTGCTGCGCTCGCTAGGCCTCGAGGCCGGCGACCACCTGGCGCTGCTGTTCGAGAACTCGCTCGGCTTCTTCGAGATCTGCTGGGCCGCGCAGCGCAGCGGGATCTACTACACCGCGATCAGCACCCACCTGGTCGCCGACGAGATCGCCTACATCGTCGGCGATTGCGGCGCGAAGCTGTTCGTCGTGTCCGATGCGCTCGCGCCGCTCGCGCAAAAGCTCGTCGGCTTGCTGCCGGAGAGTACTGCGCGCTACATGAGCGGCGCGGCGGCGCCTGGCTGGCTTTCGTGGGATGCCGCGCTCGCCGCGCAGCCGGCGACGCCGATTGTTGATGAGATCGTCGGTTACGACATGCTCTATTCCTCGGGCACGACGGGCCGGCCCAAGGGCGTCACGCCGCAGTACAAGAACGAGCCCGTGGGAACGCTGTCACCGCTGCTGCAGCTGCTGGTGCAGAAGATGTGCGGCGTCGACGCGCACAGCGTCTATCTGTCGCCGGCGCCGCTGTATCACGCCGCGCCGCTGCGCTTCAACATGATGGTCGGCGCGCTCGGGGGCACCGCCGTGATCATGGAGAAGTTCGACCCCGAGGACTATCTGCGGCTGGTCGAGCAGCACCACTGCACGCAGACGCAGCTGGTGCCGACGATGTTCGTGCGCATGCTCAAGCTCCCCGACGCGGTGCGCGCCAAGTACGACGTCTCGTCGCTCAGGGCGGCGGTGCATGCGGCCGCGCCCTGCCCGGTCGACGTGAAGCAGAAAATGATCGATTGGTGGGGGCCGATATTCATCGAGTATTACGCCGGCACCGAAGGCAACGGCGTCACCATCGCCAATACCGCGGAGTGGCTCGCCCACCGCGGCACGGTCGGCCGCTCGCTCGTCGGGCAGATCCGCATCGTCGGCGAGGACGGCGAGGAATGCCCCGCAGGGGAGATCGGCCAGGTGTATTTTTCCGGCGGCCCGGAGTTCGCCTATCACAATGACCCGGCCAGGACCCGCGGCGCATACAACGCGCAAGGCTGGTCCAGCCTCGGCGACGTCGGCTACCTCGATGCCGAGGGCTATCTCTATCTCACCGACCGCAGGGCCTACATGATCATCTCCGGCGGCGTGAACGTCTACCCGCAGGAAGCGGAAAACAGGCTCATCAATCACCCGGCGGTCGCCGACGTCGCCGTGTTCGGCGTGCCGAACGAGGAGATGGGCGAGGAGGTGAAGGCCGTGGTGCAACCCGCGACTGGCCATGCACCGGGCCAGGCCCTGGCGGACGAGCTGATCGCCTATTGCAGGGCGAGCCTGTCGCCGATCAAGTGCCCGCGCAGCATCGACTTCAGAGCCGAACTGCCGCGCACGCCGACCGGCAAACTGCTGAAGCGCCTGCTGCGCGACGAGTACTGGCCGAAGCAGGGCTGATATCGGATTACGCGCGCGCCCGCCACGAACGCTTGCGAGTAAGCTCTCCGCATGCCCGCTTCCGCCGATGACGCCGTCGCAAACAGCCCGCTGTCCGAGCGCCTGAACCGCGACTGCCGCTGCGTCACGCTGGACCGCGAGGCGCTGTGCGCGGCGCTGGAGAGCGAAGCGGGCGATCCGGAATTTTGCGCGACGCTCATGCGCACGCGGCCGCACCTGTTCTCGAACGCGCCGGTGTTCCTGTCGGAGGCGCAGGTCGCCGCCATGCTGCGCACGGTGCGCGCGATCGAGTCGGTGACGCGCCTGCCCGCCTACCGCAGCGCGGTCCTGTCGCGCTCAGCCGAAACCGCGCAGCGCGATTTCGGGCCGCGCGGCGCCTTCATGGGCTACGACTTCCACCTGGCCCAGGACCGCGCGCGGCTGATCGAGATCAACACCAACGCCGGCGGCGCCTTCCTCAACGCGCTGCTCGCGCGCGCCCAGCACGCCTGCTGCGAACAAATGCTGTCCGGACTGCGCCGCTCGGAAGCGCGTGATTTCGACGCGGCGGTCGCGCGCATGTTCGAGCACGAGTGGCGCTTGCAGCGCAAGCGAGGCAAGCCGCGGCGCATCGCCATCGTCGACGACCGCCCCGAGGCGCAATACCTCTACCCTGAATTCCTGCTCGCGCAGCGCTTCTTCGCCAAGCACGGCATGGAAGCGGTGATCGCCGATGCCGGCGAGCTGCGCTTCGAGCAGGGCGAACTGCGCTTCGACGATCGGACGATCGATCTCGTCTACAACCGCCTGGTCGACTTTGCGCTCGAGCGCCCGGAGCACGCGGCCTTGCGCGCGGCCTATCTCGCCGACGCGGTGGTGCTCACGCCGAACCCGCATGTGCACGCGCTGTTCGCCGACAAGCGCAACCTCGCCCTGCTGTCCGATCCGACGCCGCTGCGTCTAGGCGGCGTCTCTGCCGAGACGCTCGCGGATCTGGCGGCCGTCCCGCGCACGCTGCTGGTCACGCCCGGGAACGCGCAGGAGCTTTGGAGCGAACGAAGGAAGCTGTTCTTCAAGCCCGCCATGGGCTACGGCAGCAAGGCGGTCTACCGCGGCGACCGCATGACCCGGCGCGTGTGGGGCGAAATCCAGCGCAGCCTGTACGTGGCGCAGGAGTACGCACCGCCGGGCGAGCGCGTGATCGACCTGGACGGCGCGCCGGCGGTGCGCAAGACCGACATACGGCTCTACGTGTACGACGGCGAGATCCTGCTCACCGCCGCGCGCCTGTATCGCGGACAGGCGACGAATTTCCGCATGCCGGGCAGCGGATTCGCGCCGGTATTCGCGATTTGATCCGCGCCCGCAAGCTGTTCTTGCACCAGACACTCATGCATCAGGCACGGTTTCCGCGCGGACTCGCGCTATGCCGTTCGATCAATCTCAGATCACAAATATCTCTTCGCACATCGAAGCAGACACATAGCGCATTTTATTAAAGCGCTTGCGCAAGATACGACAGACTGAGCGATGTCTGCACTGAACGCAGCACGACGGCCGCAGCCGGTGCAAGAAATTTTCGCTCTGTTTGCGTAAACGCAAAACCGTCTCGCGGACAAAGTGGAAACTAAAGCTTGCGGGCGTTGTCGAATGGTTCATTACGAGTATGCGAGGTGCGATATGCCGAATTGCATAGGCGTAAATGGGGAATCCGGCGATCTATTTGGTGAGTTGCCGATTCCGCGACGGCATGCAATCAACAAGCGCAGTTTCGACCCGGCGATCAAGACGGCGCGCGCGCTCTGTCGCGAGTTGCGGCGCAAGCAGCCGCGTCCGGACAAGCAACGGATCGCGCATTTGATCTGCCTGAATCTGCTGTTGATGCTGAAACACAACGCGCAGCGGGCCGAGGACGCTCATCCTGAATAGGCCGCTGGCGCTGCCTGCTCCCGACGCCTAGTCGGGCGGCGCGGGATTCGCGCCCTGGCCGGACCACAGCGCATATTCTCCTGCACCGCAATTCCAACTAATCCGCTTTGATGCCCGCGTCCTTGATCACCTTGGCGTAGCGGCTGATTTCGCTGCGCAGGTAGGCGGCGAATTCCTCGGGTGAGTTTGCGACGATATCGACTCCCAGGTCGACGAGCCGGTTGCGCACGTCCGGGGTCGCGAGTACCCGTGCCACGTCGCGCTGGATGCGCCCGACCAGATCGGCCGGCATGTTGGCCGGACCGAGCAGGCCGAACCAGGTCGCGACGGCGAAGCCCGCGAGGCCCGATTCGGCTACGGTGGGGACGTCGGGCAGCAAGGGCGAGCGCAGGCTGCCGGTGCTCGCAATCGCGCGCAACTTGCCCGACTTGATGTGCGGCACGGCCACCGAAATGTTGCCGAACATGAGCGGCACCTGTCCGCCCATGGTGTCGGTCAGCGCCGGGCTTTCGCCCTTGTACGGAATATGCGTCATGCGGATGCCGAGCTGGGCACTCAGCAGTTCGCCGGCCATATGCGGGGAAGAGCCGATGCCGCCCGAACCGTAGGCGAGCGGCGGAGCACTTTTCTTTGCGAGCTCGACGAACTCGGCAAAGTTCTTCGCGGGAAACGCGGGATTGACCACCATGATCGTCGGCGTCGATCCCATCAGGGTGATCGGCGTAAAGTCGCGGCTTGCGTCATAGGGGGCCTTGCCGTACAAGGCGGGTGCGACGGCCAAACTGGTTTGCGGCGTGAGCAGCAGCGTGTAGCCGTCCGCCGGCGCTTTCGCCACGGCTTCGGCGGCGATCATGCCACTGGCCCCGGGCCGGTTTTCAACGACCACGGTCTGTCCCCAGGCATCGCCCAGGCGCTGCGCGACCAGCCGCCCGACCAGATCGGTGGTGCCGCCCGCGGCGAAACCGATGATCATGCGCACCGGCTTCGCGGGGAAGGTCTGCGCCGCGGCCGGGTTCGCCTGCAATGCGAGCGCGAGGCCCGCGCTAATGATCGTGACAAACATGCGGCGCACGGACATGCTCTACTCCCCCGATTAGACAAGACTTGCTTGCGCAAGCGCGCGGTGAAATGGCCGCCAGCCAATGTAACCCAGGCCTGGTCGGCGCTCAAGCCGGACCAGGCAGGTCGCGGCGCGATCGATGTACGCAATGCGCTGCGATCCGATCGAAGTCGACCCGCGGCGAAAGCGCAGGCGGCGCGCAAGCGGAGCGGGGCTTGCAAGGTGCACCGGCTAGTATCCCGCTAGCGCGGCAGGGGAGGTCTAGTCCGCATTGCCGCTCGCGCCGGCGCAGGCGTAAGATGCTTCCCCGCGCGTCGCTGGCGGCCGCAGGCGCGATACAAGAGCAGGAATTCCCGTCCTTGCGGCCCCTGTAGGCCGCAGACAGGCCGGATCGCCAGTCACCCCAGGAGGCCCCATGAAATTGCCGCACCGTCTTGCCATGCTGTTGTTCGCAGTCCTGTTCTGCGCCGCGCTGCCGGCGCTCGCCGCGAACTACCCCGAGCCGAAGCAGGGCGATTGGGTGGCGCGCGACTTCCGCTTCCACACGGGCGAGGTGTTTCCGGAGCTGAAGCTGCACTACCGCACCATAGGCGCAGCCACGGGCGAGCCGGTGCTGGTGCTGCACGGCACCGCCGGCTCGGGCGCGAGCATGCTCGGGAAGGATTTCGCCGACGAACTGTTCGGGCCGGGTCAGGCGCTGGACGCGAGCCGCTACTACATCATCCTGCCCGACGCGCTCGGCACCGGGCAATCCGCCAAGCCTTCCGATGGCCTGCGCGCGAAGTTCCCGCGCTACAACTACGACGACATGGTGCAGGCGCAGTACCGCCTGCTGACCGAAGGCCTGGGGGTGAAGCACCTGCGCCTCATCATCGGCAACTCTATGGGCGGCATGCAGGCCTGGATCTGGGGCGGGCGCTATCCGGAGTTCATGGACGCGCTGGTGCCCATGGCCTGCCTTCCGGTCGCGATGTCGGGCCGCAACTGGATGCTGCGGCGCATGCTCACGCAATCGATACGCAAGGACCCGGAGTGGATGGACGGCAACTACACGGCGCAGCCGCGTAACATGCAGAGCCATCTGCTCTACTTCGGACTCGCCACGATCGGCGGCAATCAGGCGCTGTTCAAGCAGACGCCCACTGCCGCGCAGGGCGACGAGCTCATCGCGAAGCGGCTCGCGCTGCCTTTCCGCGGCGACGCCAACGACGTGCTGTACCAGTGGGAGTCGTCCTACGACTACGACCCGTCGCCGAATCTCGAGCGCATCCGGGCCACGGTGCTCGCGCTCAACTCTTCCGACGACGAGCGCAACCCGCCAGAGCTAGGTGTCATGGAGCGCGAGATGCGGCGCGTCGGGAACGGCCGCTATCTGCTGATCCCGGGCGGCCCGGACACGCGCGGCCACGGCACCACCGGCATGGCGAAGCTGTACAAGAACGAACTCGCGGTGCTGCTGCAGCAGGCGCCGCGGCGCTAGGCCCACCGGCGCGGCAGTTAGCCTGCGCGCTGGCTGCGACTTGCCGTCGGCCTCAGTGCGGCGACTGGCCCTGCGGCAAGCGGCGCGGGACCTCAGCGCGCGCAGCGGACCCGGTCCGATAATTCGGGAACATTGCGTCGGCAGCATTCGTGCCCAGGTAGCTTCTGCCGCCCATTGCGGCGCGTATGCTGTCGCACAGATCCTCATGAATCGCGTCCTTCACGACGTAAGCGGCCGCGCCTGCGCCGTAGCACGTCTGCTTGAACTCGCTTTCGCACTGATAGCCGAGAACCAGGACTTTCACATCCGGATAGTGGCGTTTGATTCCGCTTACCGCTTCGACGCCGCGCGCATCCGGCATCGCCAGGTCGGTCAGCACCAAGTCCGGCTTCAAGCTGCCGACGGACCAGATGGCGTCGCGCATATTGCCCGCCACGCCGACGATCTGGAAATCCGCTTCCTGCGACAGGAAGGTGCGCAAGCTGCTTCGAAACGGCGGGTAGCTGGCAACGATAAGGATTCGGTTCAGGTTCATGGAGCGCATGCGAGTCTCGCAGGAGTGGAACATGTCCTAGGCTTCAGCAAGCTCCGTACCAGTTGCGTATAGGGTTTAACTTCAGAGAGTTAATGCTTTTGCGCTCGATCCGTATGCCCGAGGGCGTCGTCAGGGGACGACGACCTTGGGCGCTTTCAGAGCATTACATTGATTTTGAAAGGAATATATTGTCTGCCGCGGCCGACAGTTCGGCGCCAATTTCCCTGGAAAATGGTCCAAGGATGGACTATTATTAATAAATAGTCTAGATATGGACCAACATCATGGGACCCAGCGCACGGCAAGCAGCAAATCCGGTCAGCCCCAAGGAGGTATCCGGACCCGCGCTGCGCACGGCATTCCGCATCCTGACGGCATGGGGTCTCAGCAACAAGGAGCAGATGAAGCTGCTGGGCAATCCGCCGAAGTCCACTTTCTATCGCTGGAAACAGGGCGCGGGGGTGGTGCTGTCCCAGGACACGCTGGAGCGGCTGTCCTACATTTTTGGCATCTACTCCGCGCTGCAGTTGTTGTTGCCCAGGCCTGAGGCCGCGGACGCCTGGATCAGGAAACCGAATGCGGCGGCACTGTTCGGCGGCGGCAGCGCGCTGGAGCGCATGCTCTCGGGCCAGCTGGCGGATCTTTACGTTGTGCGCCAGTACCTGGATGCGCAGCGCGGCGGCTGGGCGTGATTCCCGCCCTTTCCAAGCTGGTTTGGAAGCCGTGCTACCGGCTCATTCCCAGCCACTTTCCGCCGATCGGCGTCTATGACCGCGTCGCCGATCCCGCCGACCTGGCTGCCGTGTTCGCGCTCGAGAATCTGACCAATCCGCGCCTGCGGCAGGAAGCAGGCGATATCGCGCTCGTTGCGCCGGAGGACCGCATTGCGGGCCCCGGGACGACGCCCATCATGGCGGCCTTTGCGCACCTGAATCCGGAGGGCAGCCGTTTCAGCGACGGCAGTTACGGCGTGTACTACGCAGCGCGTTCGCTCGCCACGGCGATCGCCGAGACGCGTTATCACCGCGCGCTGTTTCTCGCGCGGACCAGGGAAGATCCGATCGAGATCGACATGCGCACTTATCTCGCCGACCTCGATGCCGAACTGCACGATATCCGCGGCCGCGCCGATCTCGCCGAGGTCTATGACCCGAACGGCTACGCCTCCGGGCAGAATCTCGCGCGCGCGCTCAAGGCCGTGCATTCGCGCGGCATCGCCTACGACAGCGTGCGTCATGCCGGCGGAGAATGCGTTGCCGTGTTCCGGGCGCCGGCCTTATCGAACTGCGTCCAGGGTCCGCATTTCGCCTATGTCTGGGACGGCGCGCAAATTTCGACCGTGTACGAGAAGACGCTGTACGCGAATTATTGATCCTGCCGCAGCGGCGCACGCGCGCCGCTGCACGCTCGGCGCTACCGCCGTTGGCTCGCGCGCTCGCGCAATGGGTACAATGCGCGATCCCCAGCCCAATCACAAGGAGCAATCAGCCATGATCCACGTCGTCGCCGTCATCACCGCCAAGCCCGGCATGCGTGACTCCATCCTGCAGGCGTTTCGCGCCAATGTCCCCGCAGTCAAAGCCGAACAGGGCTGCATCGAGTACGGCGCCGCGGTCGATCTCGCCGACGGGCCCAAGTTTCAGACGAAGTACGGCCCGGATACTTTTCTGGTGCTGGAGAAATGGGAAAGCATGGACGCGCTGAAGGCGCATGCGGCCTCGCCGCACATGGTGGCGTACGGGGCGAAGACCAAGGACTTCATCGCCAGCCGGCTGATCCACATCCTGTCGCCGGCATAGGCGAGGGCAGGGTTCTAAACGAGGACTGCCTCGCCCAGCGCCACCGGCGCGAAATCGACTTTCGACGGCACGTCGGGCGCGATGTGCATGACGCGCGCGCCCAGGTCCATCACCACCGAGGCAACCGTCTCTATGCAGACCTCAGGCGCGCACGCGGGGTCCGGTCGGCGGCAGATCGACAGGTAGCCGTCGGATTCGTCGCGCAGCATGCGGTGCAGGTCGGCCGGCGAGAATTTGCCCGGATGCGCGCCGGTGAGCTCGAGGATGCGTGCGAGGCGTGGAAACGTCGACAGGCTGGGCGCGAGCGAAGCCTGATGCCGCGCCGCGGCCGGGGCGAGAAAATGATTGGTGTGGCATAGCGCCGAGTCGGCGCCGCGCAACACTTCCAGTCCGCGCGGCGAGAACTCCAGCGCGGCGGTGTCGCCTGAGGTATCGGCGCAGAGCACGTTGGACGAGGCGCCGAAGGAGAGCTTTTCCGCAAAGCCCACTGCGTCGGCCACGCTGTCGCGCGCGAGCAGCGCACGCAGCAGCACGTGCACCGGCACGCCGGAACGGCTGCCGTCGTCGGACGAGCGCAGGATGTTGAGGCAGACGCCGAAGCCGCGACGGTTGAGGCCGATTTTGGCGAGCATGCCGGCCTCGGTCAGCGTGAGGCAGGCTACGCCGTCTGCGTCGCGCACCCGCAGCAGCACCAGCGCCGCGCGCTGCGCGCCCAGCCAGTCCCAGTTTTGCGCGAGTAGCGTGCTGCCGCTCGCGCTCTGCGCCGGTTTCACCGCGACCGAGGTGCACTCCCCCCAATCCGGCACGCCGCTTTTCAGGTTGGCAGCGGCGATGCGGCTGCGCTCCGGATGCGGCTCGCCCGGATAGCTGGGCGGCAGGATCTCGGTGCGCGCGTTGAGCGCGAGAATTTCGTCTGGCGTTCGGCCGGCGCCCGCGGCGATGCCTTCGATCTCGGCCAGCAGTGCGGGATCCAGGTCGCCGATCACTTCGCGATACGCCGCGCCCAGGCGCTGCGCGCCCTGCCAGTCGATGCCGCAATAGGCGAACAGGCGCGAATAGGTGGCGATCGAGCGTGCGATGCGCGCCTTCGCCCGCAGGCCATGCTGTTGCCCGCGTTCGCGCGCGGTACCGGAAACTTCGATCAGCGGAAACATGCTGCGCCCCTTGAAATCGCGTGAGCTAAATAATACCCTGTTTCGGCGCGAGGACGCCTGCGCGGCGGGAATCGCGCGCGAACCGGAGGAGGATGGCGATGATCGGATATGTGACGCTGGGGACCAACGACTTGCCGCGTGCGGCCAAATTCTACGATGCCTTGCTCGGCGAAATCGGCGCGAAGCGGGTGATGGAAGGGGACACGTTCGTCGCCTGGGGAGTCAAGCCCGATGCGCCCGCCTTGGGCGTGATCAAACCCTACGACGGCAAGCAGGCTACGATAGGCAACGGGGTGATGGTGGCGATGCTGGCGAAGAATCCGCAGCAGGTCGACGCGCTGTACAAGAAGGCCATGGACCTGGGCGCGACCGACGAAGGTCCGCCCGGACTGCGCGGCGGCAGCTTCTACGCTGCGTATTTTCGGGACTTAGACGGCAACAAGCTCAATTTCTTTCACATGTGACGCCTGCGCTGGCGCGCGTTTGTTTGGCGGTCCGAGCCTCAACCCGGCTCCATGCCACTCTTCCAGATCACCGGGGCGGATGTCGGCGAGGCCAGAAACTGAATCAAGGTCTTGGCGGCGGCGGGCTGGCTCGCGCCTGTAGGGACGCCGCCTGCGAACACGGTAAATTGCTGCAATTCCTGCGGCAGCGGCCCGAGATAGTCGATACCTGCAACCGGGAGCAGTTCGCTCACCTGCTGGAAACCGATTTCGACTTCGCCCAGCACTATCAGTCTGCCCACCGGCACGCCGGGCGGAGCTTGCTTGAGCTTGGGCTTCAGTTCATCGGCAATGCCCATGCGCTGAAACATGGCGAGCAGATGGGTGCCGCTCGCGCCGGTGGAATAGCCGATCGATTTGGCGGCAAGCAGCGCCTGTTTCAGCGCAGCGCCCGAGCTGATGTCGGGCTTGGGCGCGCCCGCGCGCACCGCGACGCCGACGCCCGATTTGGCGACTTCGACGCGGCTCCCGGGGGCGACCTTGCCGAGCTGTATCAATTCGTCCAGCGCGCCGGCCGCAAGAATCACCAGGTCTGCGCTTTCTCCTGCCTTCATGCGGCGCATGAGATCGACCCCGCCGACGAAGTTGGTCACGACCTTGTGCCCGCTGCTCTTCTCGAATTCCGGCACGAGTTCGAGATA
>Ga0334722_10002537_pt1 | contig 20539 bp, 28 predicted proteins | sample C3_bottom_MG_FD_207210 | JGI IMG/M metagenome (GOLD analysis project Ga0334722, IMG submission 207210) | Sediment microbial communities from Yellowstone Lake, YNP, Wyoming, USA - C3_bottom | ecosystem: Environmental > Aquatic > Freshwater > Lake > Sediment | place: USA: Wyoming | collected... | reverse complement strand
CCCTGCGACAGCCGGCAGGTTTTGTCTTTGGAGGCGATACGCCATTATCATATTGGGCATGGTCTGCCGAGGTTGAGCGCGCGGCGAAACGTGCCGATATATCAGTGACACTCCATATGCTCCGGCATAGTCTCAACACATATCTACGCGGCAAAGGCTTGCCAGATGACCTTCTGCGGGCAAGTTTCGGCTGGTCGGGCGCGGCGATACAAGATAACTATACGCACCGCCAATTATATGACCTCTCGCAAGTCGCGCGAGAGGTGGAAATATAAAAAAAGCCCCGCCGAAGCGGGGCAATTGATCACTTTTTGTCTCGTGGTCTACCTCCCTTCTTGCCGTTCTCCCGAACGGCGGCGGCCTTCTTTTCAGACTTCATCGATCCGCCCTTCTTGCCCAATGTCCTGGCGGCCTCATGGATTTTCATGTGCTCAGCCAATTCTTTTCTGGCGTACTCGCCCGCAATTTCATACACTGGCTCATCGCTTCGATAAGCGCAGCCAGTCCCAACAACCTGCCCACATACCGGGCAGATTTCCACAACACCGAACCTTTCGCCGTCGAGCGAGTAAACAAGTCCTCGCTCACGGTCAAGCTCAACTTCTTCAAGCCCGTATTTGATCTGTTCCATGATTTTCCTCCACGCCCCGGCGCCTTTTCGCGCCCGCGGGCTATACGGCGGGGCGGAATCGAACCGCCCTGCGCACCAGCAGCCGTTAATCAATCTCATTATCTTGATCTTGGCTAAATTCTTTCACCAATCCATCGAATTCCTTTCTTATCTCATCTATGCTTTCATAGATACCATCAATGACTTGCTGGGCAGTACGAGCTATGTAATCGTAAAACCCTTCACTGTCATAGCTCAGACTATCAAGGAGCAGATTTTGAATCGCTTCTTTTAGGGAGATTGTAATATCTGTACCATCGTCAATGGCATCAACAAAATACTTGCCAAGGGCAAGCCTTTCTTCATCAGTCAACGATTTGATAAACTCTTTCATGATTTACCTCCCGGCCTCGGCGCCCTTCTGTCGCCCGCAGGCTTTTTTCATCCTTTCTGAATACAATATAATCCTAACCGCTTAGGTTGTCAATGGGAAAAATAAAAATATTTGCGATTTTTTGTGAAAAATACTATACAAAATGGGGTAAATTACTTAACAAAAAGGCCCCGACAAGCAGTTATGCCAGCCGGGGCCAGGGGAATCTTACCCCGTGCATGGGCACGGATCAGATTCAGTTATAATATAATGCCCTACGGCACTATTATCAAGAAAGCCCCGGCGAGGAGGCGCACCGGGGCGCTGGAGACTGCCAGCACAGCTATACATTGTCTATACACGCCTTATATGCGCCTATACGCCGGCGCATAGACTATACACGCCGGCGCATAAAAGTTAATCAATCAGGTCGTCAAAATCCGTCCATCCTTGCTTGACGCAGTACAAAATCAGGTAGCCTGTCATATCGACTATATCATTTCTGCGCAATGGTTTATGGTTACTTGACGCGTATTTGATTCTCGCGAGCTTGTCATCGAGCCGCACTAAGAGACCAACATCCGCGTCAACATTGGAAAACACTCTTATAGGCTCCAAAGCACTATTGCCGTAGCGCTCATTCTTGCCGATAAGCAGGCGCGCTACACCATTGCAGGTCTTTGTAATCTTTTCTTGCATTGTCTCAGCCGCCATGAAACAATCACTCATGTTTTCCCTCTGTCAGCTCCATGTAGTGCTGATACAGCGAGCGATCCGACACGCCAAAAAAGCGCGCCAATTCCTTTTTGCGCTTGATTGGATAATATTTGACCAATAGCTCATCGAGCCTCGGATTCCATTTGATGCTCCGCGAGTTTTTGTCCGGAAGGGCTTGTATAGCCTCTAAAATCCTCTGATAGTCCTCTTCGGAGCCGTCGAATTTTATAGTGCTTCTGCTTGCGCCGCCGCGAAGGTCGGCACTAGGAGATGCGGTCGCCATAAAAATTCCCCCTTGTCGCTAATCTCAAAATACAAAAAGCCGAAGGAGATAGTCTTGCTCATCCTTCGGCCTCCATATTTAGTCCAGCCCTGCAAGGCCGGCGTTACAATTGCCAGCCAGTCATCTTGTCCGGTATAGCAGTAGGTATGCAAGTGTGATCTGATAATCACGTTTGCCCTTGGCTGTAACTGTTTTTCCGCCCAGAGCAGGTTCCAAATCGCCTCGCGCCCTAGGGATGGCGGTGCATTGCCAGGAACGCTTGTCGAACCGATGTGATGCTTAAAATCCAGCACGCACCCGGCATACTCTAACCAAGCATGGTCTTGAGCATGTGTACCAAGCATGTCAGCGAGAATGTCCTCCCAGTCCTCTTGCTCTCCGGTGTGATAGGCTGTGCCACGAATAACGGTAATAGCGTCATAACTAAAAGCCTCAACGCAGGCTTTCGCCATTTGCACTTGCCGCCGCCGGTCGGTCGTGATGAGTTCAGTGCCGCCGGATTTTGCGCCTATACCGTCAATCGCATCGCCGTTGAATATCAGCCGGTCAATGTGCCCAATAGCCTTTGCCTGCTCAGAATACCAATCCCATGTTTTTTGCTGCCACTCGGCAGCCTTGCCTAATTGTCGGTCATCGTCAGGGCTGATCTGATAGTCAGGTGGCGTAAGGCCAAAAAGATGCACGCAGTGGAAATCGGATATAATGATACCTGTTTTTGGCATTATTGCTCCTAGTGGAAAACTAAATATAGAACCCCACCGATAAGCGCCAAATTTATCGCAACAGAAACGCCAAATTTAAGGTTGATTGACTGCAAGCGGCTTTCGCAAGTCTTTTGAGATTGCAGCAATTGCGTCCACGATTGCTCTAAGTTTTGATACGCTGTCTCCCGCTCCGCTAACCGCATTTTGAGCGCTTGTAACTCGGTTTGCGATTGAGTCAAGTCGCTGTTGATACTCATTAGCTGTGAGTTCAAGCTGCCGATTTCGCTCCGCAAGCTCACTATTAAGGCGTCGAACTGCTCCCAGCTCGTGGGAATAGACGATTGCGCCGAAAGCGGCGACAACAAGCAAAATACAAGCAATAATGATAGCAATATCTTTGCCGATTTTGTCATTCATGTTACCTCCAATACGCTACATGTAATTCATAATGGCACGTTCCGGTTGAATCTTTCCAAGTAGTATAAGGATATGTATTTGGATACCACGGGGTAACATATGGCATTATTGTTACCTCCTTTTTATTTTCATCCTTCAATACTTCCAGTAACCCTTTCAACCCCTGCTCAGTAATTTCTGTTTCCGACCCATCATCAAAAATCAGCTTAATTTTCATAGTTCCTCCCACATCAATCTCCAGCCCTATATGGCTCTTCCTTATTAGAGCCACTAAATTCTGTCAGTTTAGTGTCCAAATTTTGGCGTAATTTTGGTAGTTCGCTGACAGATTTTACGCCGCGCGAAGTATCCGGAGATTCCGGATAGTTTGAACCATTAAATATTGCTTGATAGTTGATCCCTTTAATATCGCTGATAGTCGTCAATCCTAGCAGCACTAGCACCACCAGCGCGCAGCCAAGCCCGCCATAGATACCTGCCGTTGTGCCGTATAGCGCCCCGATTATCAGCAATGCGCCCGACAAGAGCGAATAGTAGAGCGCCAATAGTCTGCGCATCGACTTGGAACCGTCCTGCTCCTGCGTATAGCCTGCGCTCATGACAGCCTCGTGATGATACGCTTGGACACAAGTTTCCCCTCGGCAACCGTGCGCGAATCATCGAGAGGGTCATAGGCGACACGCCCATAGCCATCGCCAACGACAAAGTGCGCATACGTTACTGTTGCCTCTTTGCGTTCAAAGCGCAGGATTTCCCACTCATTGCGCTTGGTCTGATAGCTGGCATCTTCGTGCCGGACGTCCCATTGTCCGCCCGCCGCCAATGCCAGCAACCCAGCAGGGTCTTGCACAAAGCAGTCCTCATCGATGATCTTTGCCGCGAGCGCCTTTTGATACATTCCAATAGCGGCATAATCCGCATTTACAAGTTTTAGTAATGAGATAAAATAGCATCCAGAGTCGCCAATTTTTTTGCAAATTGATTGTGTGTTCATTTGCACCCTACCTCCACAAGATGCGCCTGGATTTCCTCGCGCGCTACACGGATTTTTGCCAATGCGTCATCAACATCGCCATTCATCTTTTTCCCTTTGAGCGCATGTAATTGCAGTTCCTGCGCATCGATGACCGCCAAAAGCGCGGTATACTGGCAACGATTATCGTCGCGCATCGCCGATAGCGTTTTTTGCACCTCTGCAAGTAATTCATCCCGTTGATTGAGCAATTTGTACCGCTTGCGCGCAATCGCCCATGTGCCTGTGAGTATCGCGGTCGTTACTAGCGCAATGGCAGTCTCGATGGCGGTCTGCATGTTAAGCCTCCGGCTTCGGCGGCCACTGTGGGTCTTTGTACCAGCCCTCGACGTCATTGATTAGTTCTAGCTGTCGGGCATATTCATGCCATGCCAGCAGTTTTGAGTCATCTTTATCAATTCCCAGCGCAATCCAGCGAGTATGCTGTTTCACCGCAAGGTCATATTCGGCAAAAAGACTTTGCCTTATGGCTTCGGCTTGGGCTTCCAGTTCTGCATCGCTCGGCGGTGGGGGTAACGGCTCATCTTTCAATGCTTCGGGATGCTCTTGCAGATATGCCTCAATTTCTGCATATCGCTCATCGTCTTGGTATACCAAGTATCCTGCCGGATAGCCGACTTCAAAAACCACAAAGCAATTTTCGCGTTTATAGGCAAAATCAATATTCATATTTCCTCCTTAATAGTCCAGAACCCGCTGGATAACTGCATAGACTGTTTGTGTTGCACCACTTGTCTGGCGCACTTGAATATTCAAACCGCTGAGCGTGATAAACATATACCCTCGGTCGTTTTGCAAGTTGATAACGGCAGTGCCATTGCTAGATGTTTGAATGATTGCAAAAGCATGGTAATCTGCGGCGTTTTGCCCAGATAGATATGCTTTGACCAAATATGAAGCATTTGCAGAACTCAAGGTCGCAATCGTGGTTGCCGTGTTATGCGCTGCACTCACGGAATATTGCGTACCTTTCGATTGCGGATTGAGATTAGCGCTTGTCCATAGCGTTCCCCATGTTGACCATACTCCGGTATTGTATTTTGTGCGAATCCAGATATTAGTTGACAAATATTGATTTGCCATCTGTACAAGCAGATTGCCGTCATAGCGGAATACAAGCAATGCACCAGGACTTGTATGTGGAGCATTTGTACAATTCGAGTCAAAACGATAGAATCCAATAGATAAAGCGGCATTACAATCTGTTATTGTGGGGGGTGTGGCTTGAACGCCAAAGGCTGATACTGTTGCCGCATTAAACGTCCCGCCGTTGATTGCATCAGCCAGCGCCTTTTGCACACGCGCATACGATGTGCCGTCGCCGATATTATCGAGATTGCTCGTCCCCGTTGCCGGAGCGAGCGAATAGCCCGCCTCGGTGATTTTGTTGACCAGCTTGCCGCCTGTTGTTGTCGCCGGAGCCGCGCCAATCTCCTTGACGGCTTGCTGACCGGCGTCGCCCATGTTGTTGAGAGCATCGATGGCGGCTTTGAGCGCATCGTCCATCGGAATCAAATGTGTCGCACTGACTCCTGGCGGCCCATTGTTCGTCCAGCCCTGCTCAGTATAACTTATTGCCATAATCCCTCCTCCTGTCTCACAACAGTAGTATTAGCTATTTTGACGTTATGCGAATAAATATTTTGTCATGCCCGCCTTCATATTTCGGCGTAAATTGCTCCCTGAAAATCATTAGATATGGGTATTGAGGATGATAACATTCATGCTCATATCCAATCTGCATATTACCAATCTTAAGTCCAGCACCAATACGATAATCGCTCTGCCACGGCCAATATGTTGTTATATCTTGCATCGACATATAGGTTGTAATCCCGCCACCAATATAAAAAACGCCATATTTTGCTTGTACATCAAGACTTGTATATAACACCCTTGCTGAATCATATGCCTTTTTAGGGGGCGACATATAGTTATAAATGCCGCCGCTCATTACTCCAGCCTCAATAGATGCCGCAAGTAAAATTGCCTGAAAAAACATAGCCATTCCCTCTTTATATTCCAACATTTAAAAGCAGTGGAGATAAATTTGTGCCCTTAAATGTTGCGCTAAAAGAAATTGTTGTTGATCCATTCGATGCATATTTAACATCCATCGATGCCCCAGCAGGAATCGACACATTAGAAAAACTGACAGTATTACTTCCTGTTCCTGTTACGCTTACACTACCAATAAGCGTACTATTTATGTACAATTGCAATGTTACAGCTATATTTGCTGTTGATACATATAACGTAAAGTCTATATTTGCCGTACCTTTAACTAATAACATCTTTGGCAAAAAGAATATTGCATTGTTTTTATTGTTTGCTATTTTACCAACAGAATAATAGGCCCCGCTTGTATTCCCCACATTGAAATTTGTTCCAGGATAATTATAGTTAACTATCTCTACTGTACCCGCAGAGATTGATGCATAAACATTGTTAACCAAGAGATTATCAATAAACGCCTGCTGCGCATACAAAAAGTTAACAAGCAAAGTCTCGAAACTTGTCGCTCCTGTGCCGATATAGTCTGATGATTGCCCATATCCCTGCCTGACGGCATCGAGCACGCCGACCATACACCGCATGATTTGGTCTTGCGTAGGTGTCGTTTGTTTTGTCCAGGACGATGATATATACGCATAGATTCCCCGTTCAGACTGCGTAGTTGAGTACAAAACGACAAGGTCGTTTGCAATCATGCCGGTAATTGATGCTCTGCTTGAGTACGCGTATAGCCCAAGGTAATGCGGTGCATCTTGGCCAGCGGGGCCGGTCGGCCCCGTTGGCCCCTGCGGCCCCGTTGGCCCTGTTGGGCCATCGACGACGATCGGAATAATCTCTTCATCGAGCAGAGTTGTTGTTCCACCTGCAAGATACAACCTGCAGCGAAGCGCTTTTATTCCGGCGCTCGGCGTGTAGGTCTTGCTCGATTCGTTTGCAGAGGACGTATATTTGTCAGTATAAGTTGTCCCATCGGTCGTCTCGGCAATCACAAAACTGCCTGCATAGTCTGCAACAGTCCCCGCTGAAGCAACACTTTTAGCACTGACAGTTATCGTGCTCGGTGTGTAAGTACCGCTTTGCGATTTCTGGATTGCCGCTGCCGACACAACAAGCATGTAAGCAATCCCGCCCTTCGCCTTCGAAATGGTAAACCGGCAGGTAATCGACGAGTAGCCGCTTTTGCTGGCAGTCAGGTCAACGTAGCCGGTATCGGTGGTCATGTTCGTGACAGTATAGGTCCTGCCTGACAAAGAGCCAGTTATCCCCGCTGATGGGGATGCGCTCACCGTCCAGTTTGCCGAGTCATCAGTCGAGCCGACAAAGATGGACATGGTGGTGGCACAACCGGTATAATTGCCATTGTTGCCATTCGCATCAGTGGGTACGGTGTGACTCTCGTTTGACAGGTTGGCAATAATAGCAGGCTGCCCTGCCGGGCCGGTAGGACCTTGTGGTCCTGTTGGGCCAGGTATTAATGTTGGCGGCGTCACTGTTTGCCAATGTGCTACCGTGTCGTTAAGGCTTATCGTCCCAATGCCGATAGCATCATACTCTGCACCACTGCGTCCGAGGGTATAACGCTTGCGCGTGACCATGACAGTCGCATCAAGGCCGGTAAAAATCGGGTCATAGAGCCGGATAATCTCGCCTGGCTCGATAAGGTCGCCGTTGGGATACAAGGTCTCTGATGGGTAGAGTATCTCTGACGGATAGAGTAAGCCGCGGTAGCCGTTAAATTGATATACCTGCTTGGAGTTTTTGTAGTAGTAATAGAGCAGATTACCAAATGCCTGCGCCTCAGCTTTGGTTGTGATGGTGCTCGCGTCAACCTCGCGCTTGTGCCGGCTCGCCTCGCCTGCGATGACTTTAGAGTTAGCTGATTTGACGCGGATATTGGTGGCGTTGACCTTAAGGCGATAGATATACTGCGTCGTAGCGCCGCCATTGTAAAATCTGATCCTCGCGGACTTGCCCAGGTTAGCAAACTCTGCCGTGATGCCGCTGTCCTTGCTGACATCGAGCGTCGCCGAGTCGACCATGACAACATCGCGCCCGTCCTCGGTCTTATAGTCGATATAGGCGTAGGTGTCCGCGTTGCAGGTATCGGGATAATATGCCCCCGGAGCTATCGGGATAAGGCAGTCATAAGTTGCGGTCTGCCCCGTCGTGTCTCGATGGACGACGCCGCTGACAATGGTGCTTATCTCGTCAAATTTAATGTCAATCTCGCGGATATCATAGAGCCGCTTATTGACTGTGATGCCTGGCGTCGAATTATCGCCAATAATGCCCTCTTGTGTTGTCAAGGTCTGTACCGGCGAGCCCGTCATGCCGGTCAGGGCAAACAAGTAGAGCTGACCAGCCGCATTAAAATCAAAAACGTAGAGATGCTCAAGGAGTAGTTTACTTAAGACATCCCAGTAGGTCTGTCCATCCTTATCGAGGACCACCATGTAGACCTGCTGGCTAATAGTCGGCAAGCCCGATGCAAGCGTTACGCCTGATAGCGTCGCTATCTTGTGCAATACCGAATGCGTCGTGTCTGCGGGATCGCATATCTTATCGCCGGCAAAGGTGGTCCCAATGCCGTCTGCTGATACCCATGCAATTTTGAGCTTGCGGATACCAGGATCCTCGCACTCAATCTTGACGTCCTGTGCGCCGCGGGAAGTAATCGCAAATCTGAAAGAATCTGTAAAGTAGCCTGTAAAGTAGGTTATGCCATCAGCCGCAATGCTCACGCCGATTGCGTCATTATATATCAAGAGCTCATCAATATATGGGCAGGTGCGGGATAAGGTAAACTCGGCGGAGTTGGTATTCGGCTCCAGCGAGTCGGTAAAGAGATGCGTATCTATCTTGATTGAGTCCTTGATGACCCAACTTGAGAGGTCATATTGCGTTGTGCCGCAGGTTGCCAATATGCTAATCGTCATAGCTTAAGTCCCATAATAAGCCAAAGCCTCAAACTCGGCGCGAATCATCGCCGCGAATTGCCGCATGCCGTTATCGCCGACAACCGGAGACTGCTGGTAGATATTGATGGTAATAGACTGTGAGCGATACTGTGCCGACTGCGCGGCGGTCGCACCTGCCGAATTAGCACCAGCCTGTACAACGTCGCCGTACTCAATCTTTTGCAGTTTGGCATCCTCGTAGGACGCATATTGCACGGATATGCCAGTCAGCCAGCTAAACGCGTTGATGACCGCAGCAATGGCGTTTTGGACGGCGGTAAATATCCAGATAAGCCCATTGGCAATCGGTCTGATAATGTTATTATAGAGCCATACAAACGCCTTGCCGATAAGCTCGATGATGGGAGAGAGTATCTTGAGCACCGGCGCAAGGACTGCGCCAAGCGTTTTGCCGATGATGGCAAGGATGCCTCGTAATGGGGCAATCACGGAATTGATAAAAGGCTCAAGTATGGCAAACGCCGACTGCAGGATTGTCTGCATCGGGTTAAGGATTGACTGGATTGACGCCAATGGTGTTATCATGCCAAGCAAACTATTGGCAAACGGCGTGATGGCAGAGATGAGCTTGTCAAATCCAGATATCGGGGCAAGCATTGGAGTCTCAACACCACCTGCAGCCGTGCTTGCAGCCAACCCAGTGCCGCCGCCAACCATATCGACTCCTGATGCTCCATAGATATCCGATAGCTCCTGCGCCTGTGTCTTGGGCGGTGCATAGTTAACAAGAAAAGATTCCTCAAAAGTAAGCCAGTTGGTATTAAGGTCATGCAATTCTTCTGTTACTGGCTGAACAAGCTCAGCATCAATTGCGCCGGCAAAAGCTTCTGACAAAACGTCTGAATACGAGTCAATAACCTGAGTAACGCCGTCTATTACTCCACTTGATAGACCGGTCCCACCGCCGACCATATCGACGCCGGAGGTAGAATATATCTCAGATAATTGTTCAGCTGTAGTTTTCCAGGGTGCAAAATTGAGTAATAACGACTCTTCAAACGCAAGCCAGTTAGTGCTGACATTATTAAGCCCATCTAATATGAGCGGGATGTAATTATTAAGTCCTGCATCAATAGCTCCGGAAAACGCATTAGACAATTGGTCGGAATATGCGTCAATTACCTGCGTGACGCCATCCAGTACTCCGCTTGACAAGCCAGCTCCGCCGCCTGCCATTTCTGTGCCGGAAGTGCCGTAAATTTGTGATAATTCTTCTGCTTGGGTGAGCGGTGGAGTAAAATTGGCAAGCTCCACACCAAATGCCGCCAATAATGCACTATCTTTTTGCGCCTCTGCGCCAAGCTGCGGAAACCATTGCTGGAAGAAATAAAAATCCTCTGGAGTAAGCTCGTTGCCATAAGATGGTGTAATAGAGCCGCTGCCCTTACCGCCACCGCCGCTAGTCGATGTCCCTGCAGTAATTGTTCCCAACTTGGGAACAATGGTAGTTTTGTCCTGTGGATTGAGCAACGATACCGGCGTCTGCGCCCAGAGCTTTTTAAGGTCAGTAATACTCGCTTTTGCGGTATCAAGCTCGGTAACAAGCGCTTGGCGTGTTTCAAGCAAGACTGCCAAAGCCTCTTCCGCATTCTTTTGTGCGCCTATATCACCGATTTGCTTTGCCTGGACGATATTACGCTGTATGCGTTGGATAGCCCCGCTATTTTGCTGATCCCATAAGCGCAAGCGCTCTTGAGTATTTTGGACTATATTTTCATAGAGCGCGATTTTACTGGTATAACTTGCAGCCCGCAGGACTTTGTAATGCAGGTCTGCGGCTTCTGCGGCTTTATTCCAGCCGGTTATTATCTGATTGATGCCCTCAAGGATAGGATTGAAAATCGGGGCGACGGCCTGCCCAAAGTTTTGCTTTAGCTCGCTCCAGCTATCTTTGATATTTTTTAGTTTTTGCGGGATATTGTCCTCGGCAAGCTGTTTTGACATCTCGCCGAATTTACTGTTGATGAGGTCGGCAGCCCCGCCGGCAGTGAGTTGCTCTCTTGATAGGTCTTTAATTTCAGGGATAAGCCTGTCAAGCCTTCCTGCCGTGCCGGCATACGTGCCATTGATAAGGGTAAACGCACTATTGAGGTCTTGCCCAGTAACATTGGACAGGTTGACTGCCGCGCGGGTTATCTTGTCAATCTCGGCATCAGACTTGCCCAGCGCCGCAAGCTCGGCAACAAGTCCCTCAATCTGATCTTTGCTCGCGAGCGACATGCCGCGCATCTCATCGATGAGCCTGGTTGCGCGGCTGAAAGACGTCTCATTGTTATCAAGCGCGATTTTGAGCTGTTTGAGCCTGCGTTCACCCTCGCCAAACTCGACAAAGCAATCAAACGCCGCCTTGCCAAGCTTTTCAAGCCCAACAGCGATAGCGGTTACTGTCAGCGCATTTTTGAGCTTGTTGCCGATAGCCTCTGCGGCGTCGCCAAAGCCGAGCAGGTCTTTTTTGGCATCATCAAGCCCCTGCTTGAGTTTATTTTCCGCGCTTATGATTACTTTCGCATCGGCCATCTCATCGCTCCATCTGCTTGCGAACCGAAATCCTGTAGTTAAGCTGTATCAATTTTAGCAGCTCCATCGTTATCGCCGGCTGATCTAAGATGCCGCCCGGAAACGGCAGCATCCGGAAGTCTCCAGACTGGCTGTCGCATATCGGCAGGTAAATGTCCGTTATGTAGGGCAGCCAGCGGCCATATTCGCGATACAAACCCTCGTTATATCTGCCGGCAAAAACCTCCTCACATAGACTTGCTATCTGTATTCGCTCCTGCTGGTCGAAAAGGCTCAAAAGCCCATTCCATGTATCTGGTAACAAGCTCTAGCGCCGCCTTAGGCTTTTCATAAATGGTATCAATTGCCGCCTTGGGCTCTACTTTGTGGTCGCCTGCATAAAAACTATGGTCAATAACAAGCTCAATAAGCACATCATGGGCTTCTGCGAGCATCTCGCGCTCTTTAAGGGGTGCCAGCTCGCGCAGCGCCATGAGTTTATCCATATTTGGTTCGCGCAGGATGACCCATGCTTCATCGCCAAAATACTCAGAGCAATCTATTTTTTTGTTTTGAATGTAATTTTTCTTTGTAATATCCACGATTTACCTCCTTTTTGGCTCATCAATATGCCGTCGCCGTCGCATCGACAATCGCCGCAGTCACAGGCTCAGTCGCGCCAACGCTGGTCGGAGAGCCGGAAAGCTTTGCGATCACAAGCCCGGTGCCTGAAATTCCGCGCTCGACAGTTGCCGATACGTTATTGATAGTCAGGGTTACCTGGTACTGCGTCGAGCCTGTAACAATTGACGGCGATTTGAGGACGATGACGATGGAGTTAATGACCGCGCCGGTTATGCTGTAGTTATCATGCAGGGTCTCAACAGTCGAGTCATAGTTCATCTCGATGTCAACATTCAGCTCGCGCATGCCATGGATTGGCTCCAAATGATATAGGCCGCTGGAATAAGTAATGCCGACATCCTCAAATTTGTTGTCACCCTTGAGCGAGACTGATTTGACATCATAGCTTGTGCCGGCGATGGTGCAGGTCGCGTTGATAACCTTAAATGCCTGCAACGCCAGCGGCGAGAGGGATGCAAGTGAGCCATCTGACTCATCCTTACCCATCCAGGTAATTGAGCCCTTGACGTAGTCCCCAACCTTGGCATCGAGAGACCAGCTTGCGGCCTTGCAGCCAGAATATTTATTGACTGACGCCTTACGGTCAATAATGAGCGTATAGCTTGGAAATGCCCCATTGGCAGCAGCAAGGGCAATAGTATGAGTGTACGCACCAGTAACAGGCGCATTAGCGGCAACCGTATCTGCGCCGCCAAGCATTGCTCGGAACAAAAATCCAGCATATTCAGGCCGCAGGACAAATGCCGTATCGCCTTGTACCTGCAGTCCCATTAGGTCTTTTGCCGGCGCCGCCTTGCTTGCAATAAGCGAATCCTGCACCTTTTTATCAGGCGCGAGCTTAATTGACTCGCTGGTAAAATCAATGATATACGCCCCGGCAGCTGCCGTGCCCCAGGCGCTCTCTTTACCAATTTGTAATGACGCACCACTACCAGTCACTGCCATATGTTACTCCTCCGCCTCTTTAGGCGTATTTTCAGACTCAATTTTGACGGCGAAACCATATCCTATCAAAAACGCGGCTTCGCGCTCGTCAACCTCATACTCTTTGCCATTCTCATACTTGGCGAAATTGCCAAGCATTTTGATTTTTACCTTTAGCTCTTTCATCTCAACCTCCTAATCTTTCATAGGTCAGCGTTCCAGTTATCTCAATGCCGACGGAATTGGTAAGCCCAACAATCGCCGGATAAAATTCCGCGGCGTTAATTTCACATTCAGCAAGTGATCCGCCTAATGTGCGGTCTTTATTGATGGCGTTTTGGATTGCCGCGAGATAGTCAAATGCGGCTTGTATCATCGTCGCCATCTGCTGGTTTTTGAGGATCAGGTACATCGTCACATTCAGAGTGACGCGACTCATAGTCATGCTTGACTGCTCGACATTTTCGCGCTCCGGGACGATGTAGAGCATGGTCGAGTACGGCATCGAGTCCACATCGGGATACTCAACGACAATCTGCCCATCGGCCAGAGCCGGCTGTGGCGCAGGGTCGAGATATACCCGCAAATAATCGCGGAGCTTGGTCAGCGCTTCGTACTCTTTGCTCATGCGATGACCCCTTTAGCCCGCAGTTTGTCGAGCTTTTTTTGCACAACCTTGTCGATGTCATTATGCATCTGCGGCCCGCGCAGATAGGACATAGCAGGCCCCTCAATCCAGTCGCGGCCAGGCAGGACCACCTTATGCAGCCGCACCCAGCCATTTTGCCCCATAAACGTAAGCGTCTTGCCCTTTTTTGGCAGGATGGTTGCGCCTTTTGCGAGCACCCAGCCATAGCGAGTGCCACCCTTATAACCGCGGCTCATATCGCGCGCATTTGACGTCACGATGACGGCATTTTTATCGCGGGTAAATTTGCTGCTGATACCTTTGTAGAGCATCCCTGTGCGTTTATGGAGCACAAGCGGGTAGTTGCGCTTGATGACGCGCACCGCCTGCCGGCCAAGCTCCTGCAGCACATCGCGATGGATATACTTGGTATAGTTTGCGACATAATCGAGCGCCTCGCGCACCTCCTGCATCTCAGCCTTGATGCTGACAAATTCCGCACCCATTAGATTTCCTCCGCGCGATAGCGCGCGAGCGGCTTAAGGTATTTATCAAAATTGGTATAGTTGACAAAAGTGCGCGACATATCAGCAAAGCTCTTACTCGTAACGCCAATATTGCCGTTTGCCTCGGTCGTCAAGAGCGATGCAATGCGCAAGACCGCCAATTTGATTGGCTCAGGGATGGTAACATATCCGGCAGTGTAGGTGATGACAATCTTTGCCCCGCGCAGAAATGTTTTGGATATTAACTCAAGCCTTGTCCGGCCGCTCACGGGGTCAACAATCGCAAGATAATCAGTCGATGGCCAAGTCTCGCCGTCAACGACAAGACTGGCCACCACTGAAACTTCTGGCACTGGTAGGATGACAAAATCGTTCCCCCAGCCGACCGTGCGGTATATCCGCTCGGCCTGCGAGGGATTATATCCAAGATACTTGACAACGATATCGGACGCGGCCTCAACCAGAGTAGTCTTGTATGCCGCAGTCTCATAGTTGCCAGAGTATGCATTCAGATCATCAACTGTCACCAGTGCCATTATCTAACCTCATACAGTCTTGAGCTGCCAGCCGTTTGCGGCGAGGATTGGCTTGCCATTGAAGAAAGCCTCGGCCTGGAAGTAGGTATTGGTATCGCCAGCCTTGCGAATCGGGATAATGTTGAGCGCGGCGGCCACACCGATTGCATAATTGGCGGGGTCCATTGCGACCGCGACAACCGAGCCGGCGGTTGTAGTGGATGGAGCATAAGCGCTTTCATAAACCGGCACGCCACGGATTGTGCCGCGGGTGAGATACTCGGTTTTGAGTGGGTCAAGCCCAGTGCTGGTATTTGCCAGCAAATCAGACATAAGCGCCGGCGATATGATGATGAGCGGGCTAAATGCATAGCCTTTGACTGCGCCAGCAAGAGTAATAAGGTCAGCCCATGTCGGAGCTCCGGTCGCTGCGCAGCTCACATCCTGCGAAAGTGCAGCATCCGCAAAGACGCCAGTCATGGTGCTGTCGCCGATTATGGAGCCATAAAGCATAGCATCGGCGAAAGAATCGCCAAACACCTGCGGCAGTCTGCTCTCAATATCAGCCGCGCCCTGTACGAGAGCCTCGGCAGAGATGGGCAGGACGGACACATAGGCATACGGTGTCAAGGTCATTGCGCCCAGTGCCGCGGTGGAGTCAGCGGTGATTGATGTCGCACCTTCAGATTGCTTTGTCGGTTTTGCAGGCCGAGCAGATAGTACAGGGATATTCATCTGCGCGCCAGCGCCATACTCAAAGCGGTACTTGGCGAGCAAGTCTTGCTTTTTAATGACAGCTTGCACAAGGTCCTGTACAATTTTGTATGCGCCAGAGCCATTGAGAGTAATCGCGCGCTTTTCAGCCATCGCCTGCGCGATTGCGCGGTACTCTGATGCGGGTCCGACAACCTCAACCTTGGGTTTTAGGTCAGCCAGCGCCGCACGGAATTTGGCATCAATCTTTTCGACAAGCGAGGATTCGATTTTCTCCTCGACTCTTTTCTCGACATTGGTTTCAATTTCGCGGAGCATAATCTCCGGGGTCTTTGCTTCAGTCTTGACTTCTTCAGCCATAGTAGTCTCCTTTAGAGTTTTTGCGACGCATCATAGAGTGATGCCAGCAAGTCTCCGGCCGAGGTGCTCTGCGCGGCCTCGGTGGTGGACGGGCTCGGCTCTAACAGCGCCCGCAGCTTTTCAATGGTATCTTTAACGACCGCAAGGTCGTTTGATTCGATAGTTTCTTTGGCAAGCACGGTTTCGAGTTTGTCCAGGTCAATGCCTCGCACTGCCCTCGCCATGCTGGTCGTATCCTCATAGGCTGGCCAGGCGACCGCAAAGCTAACCTCAAGTAGGCGAACTTCGGTCAGGTAGTGCACTTCCTTCCCGTTTTGGACTTCCGTGCGCTCGTTGACTGGGTAAAATCCAAAGCTCATGGTAGTGACATCGCCACGCTTGACAGTCTCCCAAACATCGTTGGCAAAGGTGGTGTTCGGCAGGTCAACCTCGGCAAGCAAACCATTGTCAGTTGATGTCAGTCGCAAGGTTCCAGCCTTAACAGAGCCCAGCACCTTGCTTGCGTCATGCGATACCAGGGCCTTGACGTCGGCGCGGTCTGATAAGGTCTTATCGAAAGCGGTCGGCGTGATAATCTCGATAAATCCTATGTCGACCGATGGCTTGTTATATGGGATAAGTCCAACTAGCTTGCGCGGCTCGCTCTCGGTCGCATCACGGATGGTAATCTCAGATTGATAATCAAGTTTGCGAATTTGCTTTTTCATTTCATTTGATCTCCTGCGCCATTATGCATGGCGAGCTTAGACTGCGCGAAAAATGCTTGCACGTTATCAACGGTTAGCGGCCACAAGTTGGCCGGCACAAACGTATAATCGCCAGCATCAACCGCGGCCAGGTCGAGCTTGTCGCGCGCCTCATTAATGGTGAGCAGTCCGGCTTGCACCTCTTTGGCAAGGTATTCGACAGTGGTTTTCACATCAGATTGCAGCATTGCTTTATAATCGTATTTGCAGTACAGAGCGGTCTCGGTAGGGTCTAAGAGCCTGTCAAACGACTGCTCGATATGCGTCCCCAATGGCTCGATAGTATCGGCCAAAAATTGCAGCTGATTGGCTTCAAGAGAGTCATATTTATTGGTCTCGGACAGCAGGGAGTATGGCACACCAAAGCCTTGTGATATTTGCCGCTCTACCATTTCTTTGAGCGTCTTAATATCGGCATAGAGATTTTGTGTCTGGTCAAGTGTTGTTAATTTAGTCCCAGGCGGCGGAATGATAGGTTTACCTGCATTCGCCGCACCATAAACAAACTTTTGCACTGCTGGCGCAATGAGTGCATATGCCTCATCAAGTTTTTTGCCCGTCCAAGCATCGCCCATTTCAATCACGGTACGCTTGCCAATCGAGTTGCCAAAGTACATTTTGATATATGCCGTCAGCGCATTGTCGAGAGCTATCAGGTCGCGGTATTTTTCTTCTGGTGCTACGCCATAGACGATGCCGTTGACAATCTTGGTCGCAAACGGGTAGGGGATATGGAGCACGTCGCGGTCGGTGTAGGTCTGCTGGCTGTACTGATAGACTATTCTGCCAGACAGATTTGACGGTCTGATTGCACGCGGGTCTAAACGCTCAAAAAGGATTTGCCCGCCAGCCCTAATAATGTGTAGATAGGCGTCACCCCGCATGATGTCGTCGATAAGCTGCGAATAAAACTGGATTGGGGTCATGTTTGGATCAGGGTTTTTGAGCGCCACAAACAGCGGATGTCCAACCATGAGCGAGCGCCCGCCGCCCTTGCGATGCGTATACAGCTCCAGCTTGAGCGATGCCAACGTCGAGACTATCTTGCGGATGCACGCCTCGGCGGTAGGGTTTAAGCTGAGATAAGGATAATTAAAAATGTCGGGCGAGCTGATATAATTTATGCTATCAGCCGCCCGAACTTGAGGAGGTGTGCGCCGGAAAATACGCAAAAAAAACGCCATAATCCCTCTGTCATCACGACGGTGGTATTGGCAATAATCCAGTTATAGGATTATCTTGCTTTCAAATATATGAGTAACTAATCGACCTCAATTTTCTGAAAAAATTTTTGATTTATTGTATTTTTTCAGCTTACGGTTAAAATCTTGGAAAGCCTTTTTGTTTTGATAACCAAATATGCTATAAAGCTGGTGATATTTGATGTCGTTATGCTGTTTAAAAAACTCAATTACATTAATTGTTGAATCATCAACAATCCCTATAAGATCGTCATAGTCAAGCGGCCGGCCCAATTTGCGCGCCTGCTTGAAAACCACCATGCGCATTTGTGATTGGCTTGCAAGCCAAAGGTTTTTATAATCCTCATCAGCCCCTGATATAACCCATTTAGTGTATGCGTCAAACACCCAATCATACTGCGACTTTGCCATATCACCCCCTAATACTCGATAGCCTCGAGCGCTTTAACCTGTTCCTCAACGTTATCCTCGCCCTGCTCGAGCTGACCAAGCAGGACTGCCAATGCCATGACCGACGTATCCACCCCATCGATGCGCAAGTTGCTTTGCCGGTAGTTGACCTTTTCGAAATAGGTATTGCCCAAGCGGTCGTTGATAATCCGCGCACATCCAGCCATCCAGCGCATGACAGGGTTGTCATCGATGAGCTTTTGTTTGTAGATTAGCTCAAGCCACTGTTTATTTGCAGGCGATATTTTTTTCCAGCCCTGCGCAAATGGTATCAGCGGCAATTGCGGCAGTTTTTCTTCTAGTCGCTCGACAAACTTTGATGCATGCGCAACGTCATAAGTAAGGCCGATGAGATGATATTTGTTATAATCCTCGATAATGTCATATTGGAGATAGTCATAGTTGATCACCCGCGAGCCTTGCTCATCGATGGTTGGCATAATGTAGCCCTGCTTAATCCAGATGCGCACTTGCTCGGTCTCAATACGCTGCTTGTTTTCGACCGCGGCGGCCGGGATATAAAACCGATGCTTGGCGTAGAATTTATCTATCGGCTTGATGTAAAAATAGATGGTGTATGCCGTATAGTCGTCAATCTTGGACAAGTCAACAGCGGCGATAGCTGGATATTTGGCGAGCTTGTCTGGTGTTAAATAGTCGGCATATTTCTTGACATTGTCTATTGCTGGCCGCCAGTCGTCCTCAGAGATGTCCGAGCCGCTATTTTGGCTCCAGACGTTGAGTTGATAGGCAAAAAATGATGCTTCCTCAATGGGATTTTGCCGCGCCCTGTCGCGCTCCTCGATGAGCTTGCGCAATGGCTTGATAGCATCGAGCGCCGGATTTGCTTTGATATAGCAGTCAGGATTCCAGCGGTCGTCATGGTCATCAAGCTCGTAGATGAGCGGCAGGTAATTGCGCGCCTCAAACTTGCCGGTCAAAACATTGCGGGCGCGGTCGTATTCTGCGCGCCCAGGATTTTGCATTGAGGTCTCTGCGGTGGTGAGACTGATGCGAATGGCATTCTCGCGCACCTGCCCCGATGCAATCTTGGTGATAATCTCGCCGGTGCGATATGAGGCAATCTCGTCAAAGAGCGCAAAGGTCGCATTAAAGCCTTGCGCCTGTTTTGCTCTAGTCTCTGGTATGATGCGGATTTTTGAGCCGCCGGTATAATACTCGACGGTCAATGGCGGAGACTCCCTGATCGCTATCTCCTTGTTAGCCAGCGCCTCGGCTAGTATAGGCGTATTGCGGATGTACTTGCAAATTGCCTCGAACGCTATTTTCGCCTGGTTATAATCGGTTGCCACAAGGATGACCTGCGCGGCTGGCACGTTGATCAGGTTATGGAGCGCAAGGCCGGCAGAGAGCGCGGTTTTGCCGTTTTTTTTGGCGATGAATAAAAAGGCATCATTGTGCAGGATATGTCCGGTGCTAGGCTCGCGGAAACCATAGAGCCCAGCAATAAAAAACTTTTGCCATAATAGGAGCCTTATTTTTTGCCCGCCCTCATCGGCCGTCAATTTTTGGATAAATCGGATAACCGCCTTAACTGCTTTGTCGTCATATGCAAGCTGGCCTTTTTTAACCAACTTGACGCGCTCCTCGATGCGCTTGACGCACAGGAGAGTTATTGCACAGATATCTTTTGGATGAGCTCTTACCCAGTCGATATAGTCAGTCAGCTCCTTCACCGTCGCCCTCCATCATCTTTTCAGCAAGGCTCTTTTGCTGTCTACTCTGTGCCTTTGCCAATGTCGCAGCTATCGACTCACGGCCACGAGGCGTAACCCCAAAACGGAGCATGATGTCAGAATAAAAACTAGCCTCAGCGCGCAAAGTGCCAGAGATGGTCTTATACTTATTGGCCTCGTCAATCGGGTTTATCTCATTGAGCACGCGCTGTAGCCGGATTGCGTTTTGTAGGGATAAAAAAGCAAGTTCCAGGGTCTGGATATCCTCGGCGGCAAGCCTACCACTCTCAGTCAATATCCTGCATATCTCGTCCCATAGCTCGCGGGCTTTGAGCTCGGTTAATGTATCAGGGCATGATGGCGGGTCAGTCAGCGTATTGAGCTTAATACGCGGGATAACTCGGTCATGCCTATCGTCTACCAACTCATTTACCGGCTTTCGTCGTGCTGGCATATGTCCTCTTTTTTGACAGATTTTTGATTTTTGTCAATTCGCATGAGAGCGATAGTATCACACTGGCTTTA
>Ga0334722_10002536_pt1 | contig 20563 bp, 23 predicted proteins | sample C3_bottom_MG_FD_207210 | JGI IMG/M metagenome (GOLD analysis project Ga0334722, IMG submission 207210) | Sediment microbial communities from Yellowstone Lake, YNP, Wyoming, USA - C3_bottom | ecosystem: Environmental > Aquatic > Freshwater > Lake > Sediment | place: USA: Wyoming | collected... | reverse complement strand
TTCGTGCTCACCAACGAAGGCCTCCGCATGCTCGACGTCTACCTCGGACCGGAAGGGGTGCTGACCGGGTCTGCCCGGGTGTCACAGGAGGGGCGCGAGAAAGCTGCGGGGACGATCCGTCGACAACAGCTGGAAGGCCGCAGACGTGAACTCGACCGCAAGCGCCAGATCTTCGAGGCGCGCATGACCATGCTCCGGGCGGAATTCGAAGTGGAAGAAGAGATCATCCAACAGGACATCTCCGAATCGAAACTGCTTGACGCCGAACTGTTGCAGGATCGCGGGCAGATGGTTCGCAGCCGGGAAGCCGACACCTCCGCCTACAAGAAGGCCGGGAGCGCGCCAGCCGCGCGGAAACGCTGAATGGCGACCACCAAGAAACAGACGCGGGCGAAGCCCCGGACGGCGAAGGCGTGGAAGCTGCGGCTCTACGTCGCGGGCCAGACGCCCAAGTCGATTCGCGCGTTTGCCAACCTCAACGTGCTGTGTGAAAAGCACTTGAAGGGCCGCTATCAGCTCGAAGTGATCGACCTGCTGGAGCATCCGGAGATGGCGCGCGGCAATCAGATCGTCGCCATTCCAACCTTGGAAATCAAGCTTCCCCAACAAGTGCGGAAGATCATTGGAGACCTCTCCAACACCGACCGGGTGTTGGTGGGACTGGCTCTTCAACCGGTTGATTAGCCTGGCTCGAAATGTCCATATGAAAAGGCTCCCGAAGAAGGTCAAGACCCGCGAGGCCCACTACGTCCTGCGTTTGTACGTCAGCCGATCAACGCTGAAGTCACAGCGGGCGATCGAAAATATCAAGCGGGTCTGTGAGGAGCACTTGTTGGGTCGCTACGATCTCGAAGTCATCGACATTCACGAACATGTGAATCTGGCCAGAGACGAACAGATTGTGGCGGTACCGACACTCATCAAGCGGCTCCCGCTCCCGCTCCGAAGACTCGTTGGCGACATGTCGGACCTGGACAAAGTGCTCTTTGGACTGGACCTGAGACGGCAGGAGTCATAGGTGGCGACAGACAAGAAGAGGACGGTTCATGCGCCGGTCGACGAGCCGAAGGCGACGGCTGTGGTGGCGACGAAGAACGCGTCTGCCGAGTGGGCCACGTTCCTGACTCGAAGCGCCAGAGGCCGGACCGTGTTGGAATGCGACGGCAACCACACCATCTTCATGCAGGGCCAGCCGGCGGATTCCTTGTATTTTCTCCTGCGAGGCAAGGTGAGGCTCGCCGCGACTACAGACGATGGCAAGGAGGCCATCGTCGCGACGCTGGTCTCCGGTCAATTCCTCGGCGAAGGATGCCTCGCCGATCAGCCGGTGCGCATGGTGACGGCGACATCCGTGGGACGCTGCACGCTGACCAGGGTTGAGAAGCCGGCGATGATGCGAATGCTCCAGGACGAACCGGGACTTGCGGAGATGTTCGTGTCGCATCTGCTCTCCCGCCTCATCCGATACGAGGCGGATCTGATCGACCAGATGTTCAACTCGAGCGAGAAGCGACTGGCCAGGATGCTCCTGCTGCTGTCGCATTTTGGGAAGGACAGCACGACAGAAACGGTCGTGGCCGGCGTCAATCAGGAACACCTGGCGCAAATGGTTGGAACGACGCGGTCGCGTATCAATGTGTTCATGAACAAGTTCAGGAACCTGGGTTTCATCGACTACAACAGTGAGGCCGGGTTGACGGTCCACCGTGGCCTTGTCAGCGTCCTGCACGACTAGAGAAGCCAGTCGGTTGGGGCGATGATTGCCCCCCCCACCGCGCTACCCCTTACCGCGATATAATAGCCTCCGGTTTTCCGGCGTGCCTGGACGGACCCGTTCCAGCACGGCGAGCGGGAAGGTCTGGCCAGGGCGCCTCTAGCCCAGATTCCGTTGCGTGCGACGTTTGCGTCGAGTGGCACTCGCCGTTGAGGTTTCGCGGACTGGGGACGTGACATGGAAAAGACCGGCAAGGGCGTCAAACCACCGAAGGAACGACCGTTCGACGTCCACGCGTTTCTCGAGTCGGGAGGCGTGGCCGCCAGAATCGCCACGTACCGACGCGGAGGAGTCGTGTACTCCCAGGGCGACCCCTGCGACACGATTCTCTATATTCAGAAGGGCGGCGTGAAGCTCGGCGTGATCTCCCACGAAGGCAAGGAAGCCATCGTGGCGATGCTGGGAGCCAAGGATTTCTTTGGGGAGGGAGCCCTGGCGGGACAGCCGGTCCGCATGGCCACCGCCACCACGACGAGCGCGACATCGCTCCTCATCATCGATAAGCAGCACATGATCCGGCTGCTCCACGAACAGCATGAGCTCTCGGATCGATTTCTTGCCTACGTCCTCGCGAGGAACATCCGCGTCGAAGCGGATCTAGTGGATCAGTTGTTCAATTCGAGCGAGAAACGGCTGGCCCGCACGCTGCTGCTCCTCGCCCGCTACGGCAAGCAGGATGCTCCCCATCGCGTGCTGCCCAAGGTCTCCCAGGAGATGCTCGCCGAAATGGTCGGCACGACCCGTTCGCGCGTGAACTTCTTCATGAACAAGTTCAGGGACCTGGGCTTCATCGAGTACAACGGCGGCCTCAAGGTCAACGATTCGCTGCTCAGCATCGTGCTGCACGACTGAGAAACAACACAAAGATTGCGTCAGCGGATCTGCATGTCTTTCGGGAGCCAATGCACGGCACCGAAGTTGTGGCCGCTGCTGACGCGTCCGTAGAGCAGGCTGAACGTCCCTATCGTCTGGTGCCGATCGGGCAGTTCGGGATAATACGCATCCCGGCGCGACGCGACGTACCTCAGCGTGATGGTGTTGTGGCCGTAGATGCGAAAGGTCAACGCTGTCTCACCGCGGACGATGCGCTCCGACCCGCGACTCTCGGTGGAACCCACGCCGCTCACGTAGTATCCGCGTGCTGTCATGTCGAGGTTGGCTTTGCCGCCGAACAGGAGTCGGAGTGCGAGCAGGCCTTGCGGCGTGACCCCGTAGTGGTAGTCACGTTCCGTACTGCTGCTGTGGCTGATGCCAGCCGCACCGTACCCGACCCCGCCCATGAGGGTGCCTTGCAACTGCATCGATCGGGACATCCGCCATGCGCCGGTCGAACCCAGACTGAGCGCCGTGCTCGACACGCGGAAGATCTGCGGGGAGATGTACTCGTAGGTGCCGTAGAGGCCCCAAATCCCGCGATACGTATCGCCGGCCGCGTAGTCGGTTCCCACCAGCATGCCGCGGCTCATGACGTTCTCGAATACGTTCGAGTTGACGGCCGTGAACTGGAGGTCGAAGTAATCGAACGGGCGTGTGTACGTGTAGCCAGGCTTTCCAGGAAACCCATAGGACAGGTGAAAGTCCGCCAGAACCTCTTTGCGTTTGTGCGTCTGTGAGACGCCCTCCTGAGTCACCTCTTCGCTCAGGCTGGCGCCGAGCCGGAGACGCGCGAAGAGCGCCGGGTCGCGGCGCGGGAAGACCGAATCGAACCGGTGGCGAAAGACCTGGCGATTGAAGCCGGTGGCCGGAGAGATCAGCGTGGCGGCCAGGCCGCGCCAGAACCCGACGTTTCCCTCCCCCTTTTCGAGTATCAGGCTCGCGACTCGAAAGAGGGACTCTCCAAAGAAGGTGCCGCCGATGCCGGTCGTCATCTGGTCGTTGTACGAGGGTCGTCCAGTCTCCCCGGCAATCTCCCAGAGCGCGCTGCCGCTGAGGGTATAGACGAGTGCGGTCCAGTAGTTGAGGCCGGCCGACCGCGCGAATCCAAAGTACAGCGATCCCTGATACGGATGGTAGAACTGGTTCATCGCAAACGGGTCGGTGTCGGCGATCCACTTGCCGGTGGCGTTCCTTCGGATCGACGTGAGGGAGGTGCCGTAGACCACCTTGTCGCTGACGTAGTAATTGAACCGGTTGAGCAGCGTGTCGAAGCCGATGATCTCGGCGGCCGGGACGAAATAGCTCTTTCGGGCCCGCGGTGCCGGGGGCGGAACGGGTTGCTGGGCTGGGGCATCGGCCACCGTGGCCGTTGTCACTGGTGTCGACGTCGTCGCTGACGCCACCGGTGGAGCGGCAGGAGGGGCCTGCGCCTCGGCGAGGCGGACGTGTCCCAGGACACCAGCCACAACCAGCACAACTGCGAGCGTCTCGATTCGGTTCATCACGGTTCCACCAAATGGGGGGTTACAGACGGCGAACGGCCTCGAGCATCAGCCTGACGACCAGCACGACGGGGGCGCCGACCAGCACGATGGCGATCGGGACCGCCAGCGCGAGGAGGATGAGCTCACTCAGTGTGGCCAGGTGTTTGACGAACGTGTGCATGGCGGCTACCGCTCCCGCCACTCGACGAACCCCTGTGGAGGCTCGTCTCTGACAATCATCACGCGCTGGACGCGTTCCTCGTGCAACAGGGCCACCGCAGCCACCCGGGCGGCTTCGAGGGTGGCATAACTGCGCCATCCGAACGGCAGCGAGGAGGCCGTGCCGCGCTTCACGGTGGCAATCAACTGGAACATAGACGAAGTGTCGCGTACGCGCGCATTTGGCGCTGTGCCGAACGGAACAGGATGTCGGAAGTGTCCAAAATTGGACAGACGGGCGCGACAGGGTCACGCATGCTGTGGTTCCGGAAATCGACGTAACAGGAAAGGACGGCCCCGACCATGATGCCCAAGTCGAAGACAGCGGTCACCGCATTGCCCCCCGGTGCAGGCAGGCAGCGGGAACTGCAGAAGATGCTGGAGGAGCGGCGCCGCGAGCTACAAACCGTTCTCCAACGACGAGTCCGCAATGTGCCCCTGGCTGGGTCCAATGAGGGGCTCGACGAAGAAGAGCATGCCGAGGCGGATATTCAGGAGCACATCGAAGTCGCCCTGATTCAGATGAAGGGGGAAACGCTCGATCGGCTCCGCGAGGCGCTGGTTCGCCTCGACGCTGGCGAATACGGCAATTGCGCCGAGTGTGATGACGAGATCTCAGAAAAGCGGCTGCAGGCGTTACCGTTCGCCGTTCGCTGCAAAGCCTGCGAAGAACTGCACGAACTGCGCGTCAGCCGCGAGCGGCGCGGAGGCTCTCCGCATGGCTTGTCCCTGGTCTTCGCCGAGCGAGCCGGATAGACGCACTCGTCGGGCAGACCTCTGGCGGGTTGGATCGGCCGCCGATGCAGCCGGTTCCAACCCGTTCAGGCGTAACGCGGCTGTTACAGCCGGCCAGTCAGCAGCAGGACCACCAAAATCAACAATACGATTCCGATACCGCCGCTCGGGCCATATCCCCAGCTTCGACTGTGTGACCAGGTGGGCAGCGCCCCCAGCATCATCAAGACAGCAATCACGACCAGAAGGGTAATCATCGATCTGCTCCTCTAAGTGACGGATCGTCCGTCCATACGTTCCTAAACCACCTTGTGTGTCTTGGCGTCAATCGCAAACCGCTCGACGCCCTCTGCGGCAATCTCGACGCCGAGGTCGATGTCGACGCCCGGCCGCACTGACTTATGCCGCCAGTGGCCGGGCGTGGATTCGGGACACCGCGTTCCTTACCTGCGAATCGCCTGGAAGTTCAGGATGGTTGCCGCAATGGCGCCCAGCAAGTTGCCTCTTCCGCTGACGTACGTGCCGTACTGATAGCGGCCGTTGTAGCCGTCCTGATAGCCGCGACGGAAGCCCTCGCGGAAGTAGTAGTTGTAGTCGGCCCGTTCGACGTAGAAGCCGCCGTACCCGTAGTTGGCATCCATATACCCGTAGGCATTCTCGTAGTTGCCAGCCCAGCGATCCTGACGGTCAGCGATCCCCGCGCGCATGCCCTGGTCATAACCGTAATTGACAGCCTGACGGAGCAAGTCGTAGCCGTACTGATTCGTCTGGTAGTACTGTCCGCCGCGGGAGTAACGATAGGTCGGGGCCGTGTAGAAGTACGGATCGCCGCCGTAGTTGTAGTTGTTCTGGCTCTGCATACGCATCTGCAACTGGTTGAGGCCAGCCACGTACTGGAGCTGAACACTGTACTGTGCCGTGCGGTTGGCTCGCTGGTACTGTATGGACTGGTCCTGGGCGACACGCTGCTGCTGACCCAGATAGGTACGGTACTGCACGAAACGCTGTTGCTGCTGTGTGATCAGCCTCTGTTGATCCGGCTGAGCCAGTCGCTGGAATCGCACCTGCGGCTGCTGGGCCGCGAGCGCATTCTGCTGCTGTTGTCGGTCTCTCTGCGCCTGCTGGCGTTGATTGACCACCGCCTGCTGCTGCTGCTGTCGATCCCTCTGTGCCTGCTGGCGCTGGTTGACGGCCGCCTGCTGCTCCTGCCGATCCCGCTGCTGCTGGCCCTGCGCCTGCCTGTCCTGCGCCTGCTGCTGCTGTCGATCGCGCTGCTGCTGCTGACCCTGCGCCTGTCGGTCCTGGGCCTGCTTGTCCTTGGCCTGTTGGGCCTTCTTGTCGGCCTGCTGCTTCTTGTCCTTCTCGTCCTGCTGCTGCTGGCCCCGCTGTGGTGCAGCGTTCATCACAACACCCAGTCCCAACAGCGCGACGGCGCCGATGCCAACGGCCCCGACCATCCGATTCAACACAGTGCTTCTCATTGCCCACCTCTTTACATAGTCCGTATCACTCGCCGGAATACCCGCAATACAAGCCGCCTCACCTACGTGACCGGGCGTGCCCCTCACTCGACGCTCATCATGCCGTGGTGCGTGGTGCTGACGTTGTCCCGCAGGGGTCGGCGTGACGGCGACTCGTACCCTTCACGTTAGGCCTATCGCTGACGGGCGTCTGTGCCGGAGGGAACACCCCCAATTGGCGTCACGAACTCGTCTCGCCGACCAGCTGGCCCGCGTCTCGCGCAGGCCGGCTGTGCGTTCTTGCACAGACCGCCAGACAACCGACTGGTAGCCTCGTGATCGTTGACGGAATTCTCGCGTCAGTCATTGCAGATGGAGGAGAACTCAGATGAGAGACATCAAGCGCGTCCTCGTTCTTGCTGCGGTGCTCGCAGTGGCGAGTGCCGGCGTGGCAGTGGCAGATCAGCAGGGGCTCTATCGGGTGAACGACCGACAGCTGAACAATGTGGTGAATCGTATCGACATCCACAGAGGGGCGTTCCGCGTGAGCGTCGCACGAGCGGTTGATCGCAGCTCGATCAATGGCGGCCCCGAACGCAACCGGTTCGACAGGTCTGTCACCTACTTCGATCAGGCCATCAATCAACTTCGCGATGGCATGAACAACCGCCGGTCGGACAGAGCCGACGTCGAGAACGTGCTGCGGTCCGCCTTGTTCGTCGACCGGCTCATGACGCGCAACGCGTTTGATCGAACGTCCCAACGGGATTGGCAACTCCTGCGGCAGGACATGGACGAACTGGCCCGCACGTACGGCGTCGCCTGGAACTGGCGCAATCCCGGGTACACGCCCGATGAGCCGATCGCCGGGTTCCGTTCTCGCCTGACGGGAACGTACCAGCTCGAGAGCAACCAGGGCGACGACCCGCGGCGTGCGGCGGAACAGGCGAGCCGAGCAATGCCTCCGGACCAGAGGCAGCGTGCGTATCAGAACCTCTTGTCCCGGCTGGAATCGCCGAACCAGATTTCCATCGAACGCAATGAGAACCTCGTCTCGATGGCGTCGACACGCGCACGGCGAGTGGACTTCGATGCCGATGGCATGGACCACTCGGAACGCTGGTCGGACCAACGGACGATGAATACGCGCGCCACACTCAATGGTGAGCGGTTGATGGTGGTGACGACCGGCTATCGAGGCAGCGATTTCACGGTGACGTTCAATCCGATGCCAGACGGCCGCAGTCTCCACGTGACGCGCACGATTGACATCGATGGCCTCAGCCAGCCGGTGACGGTTCGCAGTTCCTATCGGCGCCTGTCGGACGAGGCTCGATGGGATATCGACACCAGCGGTGGCCCGGGCTCGTACTCGAACACCGGCGGCTCAGGATCCTATGCCAACGCCGGCCCGCCGCCGCGCGATATGGGCGTGCCTGATGGCATCCGATTCATGGTCGTGCTGAACAACGCTCTGACCTCGATGAACTCGCGTGAGGGTGATCTCTACACGATGACCGCCCGCGGCCCGTCTCCCTATGAGGGGGCGGTGATCCAGGGGTCAGTGTCCATGCTGAACGAGTCAGAGCGGGCGAATGGACGGAAAGGCATGCGCCTGAACTTGCAGAGCATCCGCCTCCGCAACGGCCGTTCGTACCAGTTCGACGGCGTCATCGTCGACGTGCGCACGCCAGACGGAGAGATGGTCAGGGTGGATCGCGAAGGTGACATGAACCGACGCGAGAACCAGACCGACAAGATCGTGGAGCGGAGCGTCCTCGGCGCGGCGCTCGGCGCCATGATCGGTGCAGTGACCGGCGGCGGCAAGGGCGCGGTCATTGGCGCGGCGATTGGCGGAGGCGCTGGTGCGGGCACGGTCTTCATCGAAGGACGGGACCGGCTCGATCTGCCGCGCGGTACGGAGTTGACGATCATCTCAGGCGATCCAAGGAATCTGACGATGAACCCGGGCGTCCAGCGTTGACGCCAGGCCACTCGTCACGTGCTTGACCGACGGCAGACGACCAGTGGATTCAGCCATGGGCCGCGGCGGCCCTCACCAGCAACGATGGGAGATTGCACATGTGGAACAAAGACGAAGTCGACGGGAAGATTGATCAGGCAAAGGGTCGAGTCAAGCAGGCGGTCGGCGATCTGACCGGCGACACGCACCTGCACACCGAGGGGAAGATGGATGAGGCCGGCGGCAAGGTTCAGGCGGCCGTCGGGCAGGTGCATCGCAAGGTCGGCGACGCGATCAAGGATCTTGGCGAAGCCGTCAAGAAGTAGACCCGGGCCGGCGGCCTGCCATCAGGCGGGCCGCCGACACCCCAGGGTGACGCGCGCTACCAGCGGCTGATTGGCACCCGGACGTCGACCGCCTGATCGAGCCGAAGCGATAGTGCGGCGCCGCGGCCCAGCCGAATCTGCGGTCCTCTCGTCGTCAGCACCACGGCCGTCCCGGCACCAGCGCCGACGCCGGCACCGATGGCCGCTCCCTTTCCACCGCCAAACAGCGCACCGATAATCGCACCGCCAGCTGCCCCAATCCCAACCCTGGCGATGTCCTTGTTTTTCCCCGAGGGCGCGAGAAAATCGACACGCGCCGCGATCAGATATTGCCCATCGCGTCCCGCGACCGAGACCGATTCGAACACCAATTCGAGCGTGCCACGGCCCTTCACCTTGCCGGACGGCTGAGCCGACGCCACCATCCCCTTGACGAGGCTGCCTGCCGGAAGGACCTCTGTGCCGCCAACCAGCACGGCGGTCGAGAGCGTGGCCTCAATCGGGTCTTGAGCACGACTCATGTCCGAGCCGACCGGCGAATTCAATTGAACCGCGAGCCTCGTCCCCTGCGGGAGCGCGTATTCGCGGAAGGTCGCCGTTGTCGGAAGCGCTGCAGGCATGTCGTCGGCCAGTTGCATGCCGACGATCTGATCGCGAGAGACGAACCGGCTGGTCGATCCTGTCGTGATCGTGAGCGTTTTAGCGTCTCGCGTGGTGAGCACGCCTCGCACCACGCCGCCGTCCTGACGTGTGACGTCAACGGTGGTGCCGATTGGCAGTGTGTCGAGATCGACATGCTTGGCGCAGCCGACACCGGCGACGATGAGCGCGAGAGCGGCGGTCAGCAGAATCTTCTTCATGATTGGTCTCCGTGGTTCCGTGGAAGGCATGTCGATGCAGTGCCAGCCATCTGATTGTGTCGCCGAGCCGGGCCAAGGGCATGTCCACTATGGAACGTGTTCAATTTGGAACAGCCCGGGGTTGGGCGTCGGCAGTACTGTCCACGCACAAAGGACGTGCCGTGGTCACTCGAGCCAGACGTGCAAGAAAGCCAGTCCGCCTGACGCCCGCCGGCGTGTATCGACGTTTCTGGGCTGAGGTGGGCGACCGGTTCCCCGATCTCGGCGGAGCGGCCTCAACTCGGTACTACTCCGACAACGAACGTCGGCTCCTGACTGAGCACCTCCCGGCACTTCGGGGTCTGCGCCTCTTCAAGACGGACCTCTGGGACGAAGCCAGGAACACGCGCATCCTGGCCTGGGCGGGCCAGCAGGGTGCTCGCGTCTTCGGCATCGACATCTCCGAACCCACGATGACCCGGGCGCGCGCCGCCTTCGAGTCCGCGCCGGATGGTTGTCTTGGGGCCGTTGCCGACGTCCGCGAGTTGCCCTTCCAGGACGCCAGCTTCGACGCCATCTACTCGATGGGCACGATCGAGCACTTCGACGAGACCCAGCGGGCGATTGAGGAAATCGCTCGCGTACTCAAGCCTGGCGGACGCGCCATCGTCGGCGTGCCGAATCGCCACGACCCGTTTCTGCGGCCGCTATTCGCGGCGACGCTCCAGGCCCTCGGGCTGTATGCCTATGGCTTCGAGAAGTCCTACTCGCGCCGCACGCTGAGGGAGATGCTCGAGCGGGCCGGCTTCACGGTCGTGGCCGAAACGGCGATCCTCTTCATCCCGGGCTGGCTTCGAATGCTCGATCTTGCGTGCCATGCGTGGTTCCGTCCGCTCGCGAGGGTAACCGGCGCTCTGGTCTGGCCGTTCGCCTTCCTCGACCGCCACGTACCCGCCGTGCGAAGGCACGGGTATCTGCTCGCGACAGTCGTGGTGAAGACCTAGTGTCCCGACCCAGAAGTTCGGTGACAAATAGTCCGGAGCGCGGCGCCCGGATCGCAAGGCGCGAAACGCGAGAATACCGGGAGTATTTGAGCGTTGAGCAACGCCGCGAGGCGGGATGCCCCGCCCGGAATATGTCGGCGAATTTCTGGGTCGGGACACTAGCCTGTTCGTGTCGAGCCGCGCCGCCATCACCGCGAGCATCAGCCAGTAGTGCCTGCAGTTGAGCAGATCGGTCGACATCGCTTCGATGAGAAAGGCCGCGCCGATACCCGCGCAGGCGGCGGCCTCCCACCGCGGCACGGCCGGGCTAACCAGCAGGCGCCTGATGGTGGTGCCGCCCGCGAACAGAATCAGCAGGAGCGCTGCGAGTCCGGCTGCTCCAAGTTCGGACACGGGCTTCAGATAGGTCGAGTGAGGCGTGATGAGAATAACGGTGCTTGGAAACCGCCCCTCCCGCTGCAGACCGGCGGTGAACATCTCCTGACCGGCTGGGCCAAGCCCCGCGGGCCACGAGTATCCAATTGCCCGCAGACTTGCCTGCTTGTTGAAGAGATACGTCGTCGGCATCACGACCCAGGCTACGCCACGCCATCGAAACGACGCTAGGGGACTGCCGGCGATCAACTGCGCGGCGATCATATTCGGCACCGCGGCTTCGCGCAGCACGATCACATGCGACCCGACGGCGAACACGAATGCCGCGAGCAGCGAGACTGCGCCGGCGATACACACGCGCTGCCGAGAACGCCAAGACCGCTGTCGGTCGCTCGTCGGCCGTGCGGATGCCCACATCACGGCCAGCGCCGAGACGAGACAAACCGCTGTCTTTGAGAACGTGAGGCCGAGACCGATCAGCAGCAACACGACCAGCGCAGCGTCGCGTCGCCTCCATCCCCGCTTCATCCTGCTGGCGACAAACAGGGGAATCGCCACGACGAGGATACTCGCGAGCATCCCCGGGCCGGCAGTAAAGGCTTGCGCTCGTGGGGCGCTTCCGAGGTAGGGGACTGGGGTCAACGCGACGGTCGCCAGCCGGTTCGGATATCCCGCATACGAAGCGACGCTTCCAGCGACCCCGAGCGCTGCTGCCGCTGCAGCCGAATACCCGAACCACGCGCCGAATCGATCCAGGAGTGTCGGCGTCGCTGTGAGGCGCACCGCGATGTAGAGAGCGACAAGAGATGCCGCGCCCGCCGTTTCGATGAGCCCTTCCCGGCTGCGCGGTTCAGTCGACCAGGCAAGCGCGAGCAGGTTCGCGGCGATCCAGGCGGCCGCCGCCGCGTCTGTGAGCGAAATGCGCCAGCGCACCCGTCCGTGCCACCACAGCGTTGACGAAGTGGCGATGAGCAGCACGAGCACGAGTTCCGGAGGCTGGAGTTTGAGCCCCAGCCACGGGAGCACCCATACACGATGGAAGGGAAGGGCGGCAATGTACGCGACCCAGAGTATCGCCACCAAGACCGGCGCGATATCCGCTCGACGCGAGGGTGTGGAGAATCCCGTCATCGCCAACCGCCGTCAGCGAGTCCGTGGCACACCACCGGTGCCATGCTCGACCGCAGCAGCGACCGGGGTGGGTCGGCGGAGTAGCCAGTCGATGTTCGCGACGGCAGCGACGGTGAGGAGCGGACCGATCACGGCCCACGCGCGGACGTCGCGCACGTGGAGCACGACGTCATAGCGGCTGGAGAAGGCGCAGAGCGCTGCCACGCTCGCGAACTGGACGAGCGCGAGAAGTGCCAGCCCCGCCATCAACCTCCGCCAACCCACGGCGGCGAACGCCGCAACCCAGAGGGCGAGGTACAGACCCACCTGAAACGAGGGGAGAAGCGTGATCGCGCCCTGTGGATCGCTGAAGGGCGTTCCTGCGGTGGTCGCAGAGGTCACCCCGGCGACAGCCATCTCGGCTCCACGCGTCAGGACCTGTGCGTACGGTGCGCCAAGCAGAGTCGCAACCACGATGCCCAACGCCGCTCCCATGCATGCTCGGCGGAATGCCGCTCGGTTGGCACCGTAGCGCCAGAACGCGGCGGCGACCACGACGGTCGCGGCCAGCAGCAGTTGGTAGAACGCGTGGATCAGATTGAGCGGAGAAGCCACGAGCGCGGCCGGGAGCGCCACGACGAGGAGTCGCGCGATGCCGAGTCCGACAAACAGGGGTGCGGCTGCGATCAGGCCCAGCGCACGCTGGGGCCACGTCCGCGCGTACGCGACGATGGCCGCCAGGTAGAGGGGGACCAGCGGCGTGGAGATGCACTCCTGGGTCACCACGAACCCGCCCCGGGACGTCCACAGTTGATTGCCGGCCGCGCGCGCCTCGACGCCGATGGCGTGGAGCGCCACGGCAGCGGCGCGACTGATGAACGCGGCGACCGAGAGCACACCAGCGCTTTCCAGGTAGAGCGGTGACGCTGCGGTGAACAGGACCAGGAAGACCGCCGCGACAACGATGAAGCGCGGTGTGAGGCGTGCCGAGGAAGACCGCGCGACTGGCGGTGCGTCGCGCGTGACGGGCTCGCAAACACGGTGACCGACGCGGGTATCACCGTCTGCGACGCGCATCCACCCGAACACGTACACCGCGACGGCGAGGATCAGTGCCGCTGGCCACACGTAGAGGTGAAGTGCTTCGAACCACGCCGGTGACGTCACGACGCGGCCAAGCGTGCCGATGCGCAGGGTGTTGAGACCGACGATGAGCGCCACGCCGCAGCCGGCTCCTGCCACACGCATGCGCCAACGGGCCGGGTAGGCGAGGATGGCGCCGACACACAGCGCCAGTGCGTCAGCGCCGCTGCACGAGAGGGTGACGTCGACGGGGAGCGCCGGGGCGCCGCACAGCGCCACCGCGAGCCGCGATTCGAGTCGTGTCAGCGGCAGCAGCGCGTGGGTCTCGATCCAGGGGAGGCGCAGCAGGCCGAACAAGCCGAGGCTCCACGCGACGGCCCGCAGCGCGAAGCTAGCGGGGCGGGTCCGGCTGGCGACCGTGTCCATCGGCACGTCGCACCTCCTGGATCGAGACGCGGCGCGCGCCGAACGAGCGGCTCAGCTCGTCGATCGCTTCCAGGCTCTTCAGCCTGCTCGAGCACGAAAAGATGTCGATGTGGACCGTGCCGGTCTCCGGCCAGGTGTGCAGGGCGGCGTGCGACTCGCTCAGGATGAGGACGCTCGTGAGGCCAGCCCCCGGGAACACATGGGTGAGCGTGTGCAGGATCGTCGCGCCGGCGCGCCCGAGGGCATTGACGAAAGTGGCGCTGATTTCGTCCGGTTGCCGGGCGGCGAGAGTTTCGCACTCCCCGAGGTCGACTGAATACAGCATGGGCGGCATCGGGGCGTTCATTCTGCCAGGCAATATACCCAGCGACGTACGAACAGGGCTGTTCAATACTGAACAGCCCCTCTCCCCAGGCCCGCATATAGTCTCAGGATGGCGTCGGGCCCCCATCGATAACCCGCTTTTCCGCGACGCACCTGGAAGTTGGAGATACATCAGGAACAGCATGAACTTCACATCCGTGCCAGTCGCGGTAATTACCGCACAACTCTTCGCATGAGGACGATCACAGAGACGCTCGAGGGACAAGCGTCCCACGTTCAGCAGCAGTACATCGATGGAGGTCTTATGAGTGGAACGCGTTTGCGCCTTACGGCATGCCTCGGGCTCGTCGCACTTCTCTTCGTCGCGTCTCCCGCAATGGCCCAGGTGGCCCCGACACTGGGCACCGCAGGACAGTTTGCGGTGCTCGCGAATTCGGCCGTGACCGGGTCGACCGGTTCTGGCACGGCGGTCAACGGGGATGTGGGTTCCTCGCCAACGGCCACTATCAGCAACTTCCCGCCGTCGACGGTCGTTGCGCCCTACACGGTGCACTTCACCAATGATGGGACCGTACAGCAGGCGCATACCAACGCGAAGACGGCGTACGATTTTCTGGCAGCCCAGTCCGGGACTGTGCTGAACAACAACCTGAGCACAAACGGTGTGCTTGGCCCTGGCGTCTACACGCTCGGCGCGGCCGACCTGCCGGCGTCCACCACGCTGACGCTCAACGGTTCCGGGATCTTCATCTTCAACGTCGCGAGTTCGTTGACCATGAATACCAGTTCGGTCGTGTCGGGCAGCGCGAACCCGTGCAACGTGTACTGGCGCGTCGGCACCTCCGCCACGCTCAATGGAACATCCTTCATCGGCACGGTCATTTCGGATGCGAGCATCACCGTGGGCGGGGGAACCGTCACGGGGCGTGTTCTGGCGGGAACCGGTGCCACAGGTGCGGTGACGATGCCTGGTTCCGGCGGCAACACGATCGGGGGCTGCAGCGTGACTCCCGTTCCCACGCTGCCCCAGTGGGCCGCGGCCTTCCTTCTGGCTGGACTCCTGGGCGTCGGGTACCTCAGGCTGCGGGGCCGATCGACGGGCGCTCCGCGAACGGTCTGAGACACAAGGACGGGAACCATGGCCGTCTCGACACCGAAGGTCGTTGGGATCGTCGCCTTGGCGCTCGCGGGCGCGTTCCTGTTGGGCTATGTGCCCGGCTGGTTCAGTGCCCGCGACGCGCAGGCGGAGCAGACCCGGCTCGCGCAGAAGCTGGAACTGGCGTCGCTCCAGGTCCAGCTCGGCATGATGAGTAACGAGGCCAATCGAGACAACTACGGCCTCGCGGCTGCTCTTGCGAAGACGTTCTTCGACGGTGTGCAATCGGCGGTCCCGCATGTCGCGGAGCAGGCCGTGGCGCAGACCCTGCAGACAGTGCTCGCTCGCCGAGACGAGATCACTTCGGACCTGGCGAAGGCCAGTCCTGCGGTCAAGGGAAAGATCGCACAACTCTACGCCGACCTGTATCCTCTGACCCTGACGCCACGAGTCGCGCGCCCGGCCGGAACGCCGTAACGCCGTCTGCGCCCCTGCGACCGCGTTCCTGTACGACGATTCTCCCGCACGAACCCGGTCGCGGTCGTCCTCGAGTTCACGCCGCCCGGCTGCCCCCCACCACTCTGATCAGCAGGATGACGATGGCCGCCACCAGCAGGATGTGGAGAAATCCGCCGAGCGTGTAGGACGTCACAAATCCGGCAAACCACAGCACGATCAAAATCAGAAACAATGTCCAGAGCATCGTCATCTCCCAGGTGAAACCCATCGGTTGTTTCGGTACTAACGTTGTCCCCGCACAGTCACACTCGAGGTGGTGGTGCTGACGAAGGGCGGTCCACTAATGGACACTGGCATCGTCAGCGCCAAGAGGTACTTGTCGATGCCGGCTTCGATCTCGGTGGGAAACTGCGGCGCCGGACCGGCGAGCCGGTCCTTGTAGATGCGAAGCATGATCTCGCGGAAGATCGGCAGCGCGGTGCGACCGCCGGTCTCGCTCGGTCCGAGCGGACGATTGTCGTCGAAACCGATGCGGACCGCCACCGTGATCCCCGACATGCCAAACGTCGATCCGACGAACAGCGCATCACGGAAGTCGCTGGTCGTCCCGGTCTTGCCCATCACGGGGATGGGAAAGTCGCGCGAGTCGAGACTGTGTGCGGTGCCATCGGGGAGACGCACCACGCCTCTGAGCCCCTCCTGAATCGAGCGCAGTGCCGCCGAGCCAATTTCGCGCGCGCGCCGCGGCGCCTTGTACACGGCCTCGCCCGACAGATCGGTGACCGTGTCGATGACGTGCGGTTCGGCCAGCGTGCCCGAGGCAATGGCTCGATACGCGTCCGCCAATTCGAGCAGATGCACTTCTGACGCCCCAAGCGCGGTGGACAGGTACGGTTGCAGCGGCGATCGGATACCCATTTCATGAGCGGTCCGGATCACCGTGCCGACGCCGATTTCACGCGTGATCCACACCGCCACCGCGTTGCGCGACTCGGCCAGTGCCTGGCGCATCGGAATCGGACCCTTGAACTGGTTGTCGTAGTTGGCGATCCACTTGACGCCGCCGTTGGTGCCGAGCGGCACCTCGATTGGCTCATCCGGCACCGTTGAGTCGAGGGTCAGACCCGATTCGAACGCGGCCAGGTACACGAGCGGCTTCATCGCCGAGCCCGGCTGGCGCAGAGAGCCTGTGACGCGATTGAGGTCAGAGTAGCGCGTACTGCGATTCCTGTACACGCGCCGCCCGCCTGCCTCGGCCAGGATCGCTGCGTCTGCATTGTTGAGCACAACCACTGATCCCTGGATCAGCCCTTTCGTCTTCGGGTGCCGCGTTTCGTACTGAGCGAGCCCGAGTTCGAGCGCGTCGTTGACGATGGTCTGCACACGCGCATTGACGGTCGAGCGCACCACGATCCGCCCCTGGAACAGATCCTCGACGCCGAACCGGCTTCCGCCGCGCAGATTGATTTCGTCGAGGACGTGCTCGATGGCCGCAGGCGCGTCAGTCTTGTTCGGGCTGAACGCAACCACGCGGATGGGCTCACGCTGGCAGCGCGTCGCCAGGGCTGCGGGGATGGCGCCGTTGCGCGCCATGAGCGCGAGAATCTGGTTGCGGCGGGCGATTGGCCGCCGGCCGCCGGCCACCGGGGCGTAGTCGCGCGGTGACTTGCCGATCGCCGCCAGCAGCGCGGCGTCGGCGGCGTCGGCCGTCGTGTAGCTCGACAGGCGCTTGCCAAAGTAGTAGTCGGAGGCGGCGGCAAAGCCGTACCGGCCGTTGCCGAGGTAGATGAAGCTGGCATAGCGCGCGAAGATTTCCTGCTTCGCGCGCTCCTGCGATCCGTACCGCTTCCGCATTTCCTGCTCGAGCCACAGCGTGAGCCGCACCTCCTCCATCTTCCGAAGCAGCTTGTTCACGGCGGAGGCGCCAAACACTGCGGAGAGGACTCGGGGCGGGGCCAGGCCGGTGTGGAACCGCGCGTCCGCGTCCGTGCGACTCGTCAGCGTCTCAAGGAAGTAGCCGCGGACCAGTTGCTGCGTGAGCGTCGAGCCCCCTTGCGGCAGCAGCAGTCGCAGCCGTTGACCGCCCTTCCACCATTCGCCGATGGAGCGTGCCACCGTCTTCTGGATGACCCGTGGCAGTGCGCCGTAGTCCACGCCGGAATGGGAGAAGAAGCGCTTGTCTTCGGCAGCGATGATGGCCTGCCGCAGGATGGGCGGGATCTCGTTGTAGGCGACCACCCGGCGGTACTGATGCGCCAGCTCAATCAGCGAATTCCCTTGGCTGTCTCGGACAACCCCGGTGGTTGGCGGCTCGAATCTGATAAATGGCTCGAGGTCTGGCACTCCGGTGCGGTCAAAATACACGTGGTGGACCAGCCACACGCCCGGGACCAGCATGAGTACGACGGGGAGCAGCACCGCCACCGTTAGCCCCACACGGCGCCGGCGGGTCGCCGTCAGTCGTGCGGCGAGGCTCTTGGCACCGCCAGCGATCGCACTGACGCGGGCGCGCAGCTTGCCCGTCAGCCTGGTGGCCAGGCGCGCCACGCCGACCCCGATCGCGATAAGATACTCCCGCAGCATGTGGTCTGTTCCTTCTGACTCCTGTCGGAACTCAGCATGCTGGAGACGGGCGGCGGACGTCTGTTCAGTGTTGAACAGTCCCGCTTGGCCGCTCCGCGGCCCCCAAGAGCCTGAGAGCCGGCGCCCGTCTCGGCGGCGGGCGACGTGTGCAGAAGTGAACAGACTGGTTTAATCGGCGCGTCTAGCATGTTCCGGAGGACAAGTGGCGCGATGCTGCCCCGTAGCGTTGCGGGTCGCTTGTGTCGGGCAAGCGTCTCTTGACCGTCGAATAGCGCCGTGCGCGGCTCACCCTGACGCCGCATTCTCGAAGGAGGTCAGAAATGTCTCGTGTGATTCATCGGACGTGGGCCATCGGTGCGGCCGCAGTAGTAGTGGGACTGGCGATGGCGTCGGTGGCGGCCGCGCAGACCAGCACCGGCGCCGTGCGCAACGCGACTCATCTCGGTGGACCGACGGCTTTCTATGCGCCGCCTCTGAGGAACGTCGCCAGCGTGAAACAGATGATGGCGAAGAAGGGCATGGCGAACGACGTCCGGACCGTGCTGCGCGACAACGGCATTCCGGAAACAGGGGACGCCGTCGTGGCGACACTCTCTGGGGCCACATCTTCGGTGAAGGGCGGCTTCTGCGACGAGGCGACGCCCGCCGACGGCGTGATTGTCGAATGTGAGTTCCGGCCGGGATCGACCCTGTTGTGGATGGCCTACCGACCCAACGCCCCGAAACGCGACCGCACGCCGGGCCGAATCGAGAACGTCAAATGGGCAGGCGCCAAGCCCTTCAAGGCCTTCCTCTTCCGCGTCACCAACGACTACAAGATTTATACATTTGTCATGCCGTTGGTGTGCGCCAATCTGTCGTTGATGTCGGTGACCGAGATCCCCGGCGAGCCGGTCGCCGTGTCGGTCGACCGCGTGTGCGACCCGAAGACTGGCAACCTGCGTGCGACCGCGAAGGCCAGCAGCAAGGACCTCGAACGCGTGCAGCGAATCACTGTGGCGATCAACGGACAGCGGGCTGGCGAGATGACGGCGTCGTCATGGTCGTTCACTTCGACCACGGCCGGCGAGTACACATTCGACGCGACCGATGCGAAGGGTCGACCGTATGCGGTGGCGCAGCGATCGATTCGCGTTGAGGTGTGCCCGCTGCCACCGAAGCCCGCACCCAAGACAGTCGTTGCTCCCACCTGCGGCGTCATGCTGACTGCCGCCAGAGTGAAGGGCGGATACGAGATCAGCGTCGACGCGACGAAGAGCTCCACCGGCGCCAGCGGCGTCGCGCCGTCGGTTGCCATTGAACTGCGAGACGACAAGGGCGCTTCGGTCGGGCAGAAGACGCTCGACGGCAGCCTGACCGGGAAGATCATCGTCAAGCGGCACGGTGCGTATCGCGCCATGGCCACGGTGACCACGCCACAGGCCGTCGAAGTTGGCAACTTCCGCTACGAGGGGACAGCCACCTGCGACGCGAGCGTCACCATTGAGAAGCCCGCGGGTCCGGCGTTCTTCATTGACGTCCTCGGCGGCAAGGAGCGGCGCGAGCGCCCGGTTGAGGGGACGACGACCGACCAGAGCTTCGCGCAGTGCTCACCGTTGGCCGGCGTGAAGTTCGGCGTAGGCAAGCGGTTCCAGAATGATTGGGAACTGGCTGGAGTCGGCGGCGTCGCGATCAGCCTGGTCACCGACGACCACAAGGTGAAGGAGTCGGCGCTCTTCTTCGACCTCGAGTTGAACAAGCACATGTCCAACGGCGTGTTCATCGGCACCGGACTCTCTGCCTGGGACGTGACGCGCAGCGACACCTGGACGCCCGCGTGGCTCCTCCATTTCGGAATTCCGCTGGCCAAGGGCGAGAAGCACACCCTGTATTTCCTTGGTGAGGGCCGGCTGTTCTTCGATCACATCGACAACATCCAGAACAACTACCTGGTCTGGGCCGGATTCCGGATGCGGTTCGGCAAGTAGCACGCGCAAGTCGGCCACACTCTGAAGGCCGGTGGTCCACCCGGACCGCCGGCCCGGCCGGCCAAATCACACGCAGGTTCCGCAGGTGGGCTGGCGACACCAGCGTCACGAGGCGACTGGTTTCGCGCTTATCGCGTTGCTGGTTCGCCGTTGCTTCGCCCTTCGAAAGGACCGCCCGTTATGACGCTCACACTGACGGATCTCATTCTCCTCGTCATCATCGCAGCCGTCTGCGGCGCGATCGGTAAAGCGATCGCCGGTGGCGCCAGGGGAGGGTTGATCGTGTCGACCGCTCTCGGGTTCATCGGAGCCATGCTTGGACCCTGGATGGCCACCCAGCTCCGCCTGTCGGCAGGCCCGATGATCCAGATCAGCGGACATTCGTTTCCGGTGCTGTGGTCGATCATTGGCGCCGCCGTCTTCGTGGCGATCATCCACCTGATTTCCAGGCGCTAGTGTC
>Ga0334722_10002535_pt1 | contig 20564 bp, 18 predicted proteins | sample C3_bottom_MG_FD_207210 | JGI IMG/M metagenome (GOLD analysis project Ga0334722, IMG submission 207210) | Sediment microbial communities from Yellowstone Lake, YNP, Wyoming, USA - C3_bottom | ecosystem: Environmental > Aquatic > Freshwater > Lake > Sediment | place: USA: Wyoming | collected... | reverse complement strand
GGGATGCCGGGGGTTGATCAGAATATTGAACTCCTGTTGTACAACGGCTGAGGGGACTTGCAGCAAAAGGCTGCTCATGCCGACTGCCCAGGCAGTACCAATATCAGCGAGCGCAAAGGACGGCGGATTTTTAAACCAGTCTTTCTGGAGAAGGGAAAGGTCAAGACGCTTTGGATTGATCGATTTTGGGATACCGATGGAAACCAACTTTCGTCCAACAAGGAAATCAGGGTGTGACATATGGACCAATGCCTCAAATGCGGCCAGCGATCGGCTTGCCGCCGTATAAATCAACCCTGTTCCTTTGTTGTTCCATCTACCACCATACAGCCGCGCACCGTCGCCCGAAAGGTCTTGAGCATAATTGACATGTGCCATGCGGTAGACGATCCTCACGCAAAAATACCGTGTTCAATACGGCCAAGCTCGTCCATGACCATTTGCGTTCCCGTTTTAAGGTTCACCAGCTCGCTCGGCACCCGCCCGCCCAGGGCAATATTGGGATTGGCAAACCATCTCTTAAAATTGTCACGGGAACCGAATACCTCAGCCCCTTTTACCATCAGACGGGCCAGCTGGATGATATGCTCAGATACGCTGGCGTTAAATTTGTGTTTGTTGGAATACCGCTGTATGGTCCGCACCGTGACCGGAAGCATGCCTGCAAGTTTTTCCGTCGTATAACCGAATAAATTGGCAAACGTAATAAGCGAGTCTTTTGTAACACCCTTTATGCTGATGGTGATGACGTCCATTTCCGACGTCAGGGGTTGATGAAAAACTTTCAGAAAAAATAGCGCGGCTTCCGAATTCCGTTCTTTCGAACGGCTTTTAGTTATCGTCGACATGGGATACATTCTCCTTTACGAATCACGACATCTGTCATAATAATAACGAAAAATGTCATGATTGTCAACTAAAGAGCAGCTACCTTTTCCCTTTCTTCAGAATCTCCCTCGCAGCCACCATACCTGAGATCGACGCCTGGATCAGGCCGCGCGTCACTCCGGCGCCGTCGCCGACGGCGAAGAGGTTCTTCACTTCCGTTTCGAGCCCCGGGGTGAGCTTCAGTTTCATGGAATAGAACTTCACCTCCACGCCGTAAAGCAGCGTATCGCCCGAATTAACGCCCGGCGCCACATTGTCCAGGGCTTCGAGCATTTCCATGATGTTATGGAGATGGCGGTAGGGCAGGACAAAGCTCAGATCACCGGGCGTCGCGTCCTCGAGCGTCGGCCGCACCGAACCCTCGGCGATCCGCTCCGGCGTTGACCGTCGTCCCATTTTGAGATCGCCGAGGCGCTGGACGATAACCCCGCTGCCGAGCAGGTTCGCCAGACCGGCGATGTATTTGCCATACGCGATCGGTTCGTCAAAGGGGCTGGTGAAGTCCGTGCTCACCAAGAGGGCGAAGTTCGTGTTCTCCGTTTTCCGGTTCCGGTAGCTGTGTCCGTTCGCGCTGTATACGCCTTCGCTGTACTCCTTCACCACCTCGCCATAGGGATTCATGCAAAAGGTCCTGACGCGGTCGCGGAAGCGCTTTGTGCGATACAGGAATTTCCCTTCATAGGCGACATCGGTGATGTCCTTCATGATGGCTGCCGGCAGCTCGACCCGCACGCCGATGTCCACGGGGTTCTTCCGAATCGACAGCCCCAGACGTTTCGCTTCTACTGAAAGCCAGGTTGAACCTTCCCGTCCAGCTGCAATGACAACGTGTTTCGCATCGTACCGGGCCCCGTCCCGGCACAGGACCCCGGTTACTGCGCCGCGCTCCGTGGTGATCTGATGCACCGCCGTATCAAAGAGAACAGCCACCTTCCCGTTCAGATGTTCCCGAATTTTATGCAGAACAACCTTGCACAGGTCGGTGCCGATATGACGGATGCGTGCGGGGATCAATTCGAGGTCATACCCTGCTGCTTTTTTCCTGAGCCGTGCGAAAGCCGCCTCGTCCTGGCCGTGTATTGCGCCGCCGGCCCCGAACGATTGATAGATAGCGTCCACCTCATCGATAAAGGCCGACAGTTCGTCAGACGAGATGTACTCCTTGAGCCATCCGCCGAATTCAGGGGTGAGGGTGAGCTTGCCGTCGCTGTAGGCCCCTGCTCCGCCCCACCCGCAGAGGATGCTGCAAAGGCTGCACTGCACGCAGGACACGGACGACTCCAGCATGGGACAAGCGCGGGCATTGATGTCGCTGCCCTTTTCGATCATGAGGATTTTGAGCTTGGAGTTTTTTGACAGTTCGAGCGCGGCAAAGATGCCTGCCGGTCCGGCGCCGATGATGATAACGTCGTAGAAGGAAGTCATGAGGTCACCCCAAGTAGCAGCAACGTTCTCTTATTGTTTTTTCTTCGGCTCAAAATCGCTTTTGATCCTGAGGAACGTGCGCAGGTTCGTGAATAAGCGCCGCGCGCTGTCAGGCGACTTGAACAGGAGCGGGACGAACTTGCGCGTCCAGTTCCTGCCGGTGTAGAACTGCTTGATGAACTGTTTGTACAGGTCGTCAAGCCGTTCTTTCGATCCGATCCCCGTTGGCACGAACACGAAGTTGAGGCAGTTCATGAGCTCCCATCTTTCGTCAAAGGTCCCCTCTTCAAGGATGTTCTGGTAAATGGGTGACCCCGGGAAGGGCGTGAATTTGGTCATGTTCATATCGTCCAGTTCAAGGCCGTTAATGAAGTCCGTCGTCATCCTGACGGTTTCCTCGGTCTCGCCCGGCAGTCCCATCATGAATAAGCCCTTGGCCCGAATGCCTGCCTTATGGATGCGCTGCACCGTGGTCTTCATCTCATTGAAATCGACCTTGGTCTTGTGGCGCGCCAGGATCTCGGGGGCGCCGGACTCGATGCCGAGGCTCACCATCCAGCAGCCTGAGGCCTTGAGCATTTTGAGCAGCGCGTCATCGATATGACCAACGCGAACAGCACAGTTATACGTCATACCAAGAGGCTCTTGCAGCAGGAGGTTGCAGAACTTCTCTATCCGCTCGCGGTTGAAGGTGAACAGGTCGTCGTAGAAGAACACGTGCCTGATACCGAAGTTCTTTTTCAGGAATGCCATGTGCTCATACAGATATTCCGCTGAATTGAACCGGAAGCTCCTGCGGTATACCGACCGGTCGCAGTAGGAGCATTGATAGGGACAGCCGCGACTGGAGATGATCGTTGCGGTCGGCGCCTTGGGATAATTGAACAAGGCCGCTTCGAATCGCTTCGGGAACCCCTCGAGCTTATGATATGCCGGGAACGGAAGACTGTCGAGCTCAACGAGCTCGGTCCTGAGACCGTTGTCCTTTATCTCAGCGCCCAGGCGATACACCAGCCCCTGGATCGAACCGGGCTCTGCACCTGCGGCAAGTTCTGCCATGGCCTTTTCGCCTTCGCCGGTAACGAGGTAATCAATGGCCGGATACTTTTCGAGGATCCTGCCGCGCAGCGCTGACACATGCACCCCGCCGATGATGGTCTTGATATGCGGGGCCGCCTGCTTGATCGCTTCAGCCTGGCGATAGGCATTCAAAAAGCTCGACGTGACCGCGGTGAACCCCACCATGTCCGGCTTGAACTCTGCAACGCGCGCCATGACATCCGCGGTGCCGACGAGCGTGACGGGTCCGCGGCAGTCATGGATCGCGGTTTCCACGCCCTGCTGTTCCAGATACGCGGCAATGGACAGGATGCCCATGGGCGCCATCCGGATGGCGGTTTCGGTCTTGTCTTCCCTGCCTTCGACCCAGTTCGAGCCAAAGGGATTGATCAGCAGAATTCTCATCGTTTCAATTTCCCGCTTGCGGTCTTCGGCAACTCGTTCACAAACTCAAAATCTTTCGGCACCTTGTACCGCGCCAGATGCTGATAGCAGTACCGCCGAAGGTCATTGGCGTCCGGAACACCCTGGTCTTCCCGCGCCACGATCTTTGCGATGGGCAGCTGTCCGTAATGAGGGTGCGCAGCGCCATACACCAGCGACTCTTTCACCTGCGGATGCCGGTTCAGGATCGATTCAACCTCCAGGGCAAAGACCTTCATGCCAACGAAATTAATCACGTCCTTGTCCCTGCCGACGATGAAGAGAAATCCGTCCGCGTCGATCCTGCCGAGGTCGCCGGTCTTGAACCACCCGTCGCTCAGGATGTCGTCCCTGCCCTGCCAGGGCGAGTAGTAAGCATCGAGCATGCCTTTTCCCCTGATCCGGATCTCGCCGACGCCGTCAGCATCCTTCCTGTCCAGGGCGATCTCGAAATCCGGCAGCGGCCTGCCGACCGAACCCCGTTTGTCCCGGGCCCCGGAAAGTCGGATAAAAGGCAAGCCGACCTCGATGATACCATAGGCTTCGGTCAGTTCAAAGCCGAACTTGGCAAAGAAAGAATCTGCCACCTGTTCAGGCAGTTTCATGGCTGTCGAGACCGCGAGGCGAATGTGTTTCAGCTCGTCACCTGCAAGCGCGTCGGTGCGGGCCAGCAGGCTGTAATAGAACGGCGAAGCATAGATGACTGTCCCTTGATGGGCCTGCACGCCTTCGATCAGCGAGGTGGGATAGCGGTGGCCGCACAGCACGATGGTGGCGCCGCGCCGCAGGAACAGCAGAATGGTGACCACAAAATGAAAGCTCATGGACAGCACCCAGAGCACCGTGTCCTCAGACGTGATCTGCAAGCCCTGGTCTGCCGCATCGGTCCGTTCGATGATCGCTTCATGGGAAAGCACAACTCCCTTGCTGGTCCCTGTAGTCCCCGAGGTGAAGCGAATAAAGGCGGGATTGATGCGGAAGTATTCCGACTTCGGCCGCTCCCGGACGGTCCGTTTCGCGAACATGAGCTGTTTCTTGAAGAGGCCGTCGGACTGCAGCAGTTCACCGAAACCGCCCTTCCGCAGGCTCGGTTCAGCGAGCAGAAAATCAACATCGATCCCGTCAATAACCGTCTCTACCTCTTCCGGCGTCTGCTCCGTCGAGACCGGCACAACAACAGCTGACAAAGACAGGATGGCCAGGCTCACGATGATGTAATCGATGCTGTCGTCGCACAACAGACCGACGCGGTGCAGCCTGCCAACGCCTTTTTTGTGCAGCGTTTCGGCGACCAGGTCCGCTGAGGCCAGAAGCCGACCGTAGGTGATCTGATCATCCGCTTCAATGACGGCGATCTTGCCGGAAACCGCATGGGTCTCGCGTTTTATGATATCAAATATATTCATCCCTTTTTCGGCAAATAGTCCTTATAAATATTTCGCATCGAGAAGATGTAGCGTGTGGCGAGAAAAATGATCTTCATCATTTCCTTAAACGGGACCTTCACCTTATGCACCCGCAGCGGATTAGCCTGCAAAGCCACCCTCGAAAGCTTTGCAAAATGAGCATAAAAAAGTTTCATCGGAAGCTTGGTCGGCAGGATCGTGTGCATGCAGTCGTAGTACAGATAGGGATCGACAATGTAGTCGTCCTTGTGCTGTTTCCAGAGCTCGGTGCCTGGCGAAGGCGAGAAGACCGTAAAGGTGACTTCGGCAGGGCAGACAAGCATGATCTCTTTTTCAAGGTCCTTGAAGTCCTGGACCGAGAAGTCCGGATCCACCATGAAGCTCGCATGGAGCGTGATCCCGATCTCTTTCAGAAGCTCAACAGCCTTACGGTTCGTGTCAACATTCGTGCGCTTCTTGTACTTGTCGAGCCGAGACCCAACCATGGCTTCAAGCCCCACATAGACCACGCCGAGACCCACCTGCTTCCAGAGCCGGAACAGGTCGGGATATTTCACGATGGTGTCCGCCCGGGCCCAGCTGATATACTTCTTTTTGATGCCCCGTTCGAGCAGCAGATTTGCGATCTTCGTCATGCGGTCCTTGTTCAGGAAGGTCTCATCGTCCACGAAGTAGATGTGGTCCTCCGGAATTTTGGCGATCTCGTCTACCACGTCTTCGGGCTGGCGCTGGAGATATTTACCGCGCATCAGGTAGTGCACCACGCAAAAGGAGCACGAGTAGGCGCAGCCCGTTGATGTGCGCATACTGGCCATGCGCGGGAACATCGTATCGAGCTTCTTTTCCGTACTTGAGGTCCAGACGCAGAAATAGCGCGACCGGTCAACAAGCTCCCGGCGCGCACGGGGGATCTGGTCCACGGGCGGGAACTCCGGCGGCGGAGCTGCCGCCTTCTCTGCGAAATCAGCGGCCTTGGGCGAGAGCACGGCATCGCCGAATGCCAGCGGTTCGTTATTTTTGTAGCGTCTGATTATCTCGCCGAACACCGTGCCGCCTTCGCCGCGCACAATGATATCGAGGCTATCGCAATTGACCGTATAATCCGCCGGGATGATCGTGGCGTGCGTGCCGCCGACGATGGTCACGATCCTGGGGTCGTGCTTCTTAACGAGTCCGGCCAGGGTCTTGACCAGGGCGGACTGGCTGCTGTAGCCGGTGAAGCCGACGATCTGCGGCGCAAAGGTGCGTACCTTTTCCTGGAAACCCAGGACCGGGTCCGGCTCCAAGCTCAGGTCCTGGATCACCACTTCGTCCTCAGCGGGCACGCCGGCAGCGACTATTTCAAGTTCAAGCGGCTCAAGGTGCAGGAAACCCTCCTGCAGGCGCTTTGCTACAAGCTGCTGCGGGTTCGGTTTTACGAGCAATATGCGCACGGACACCTCCTCTTAAAAAAACGGTCAGGCAAGAAACATAAACACATCTTTTGACACTGATCAAGGCGGATAAAAAACGGATAAGATCGGATTACTGCTTCTAAATTTAAGTACATATCCGCCCTTATCCGCTGTTAATCCGCCCCTTCAGTGTCAAAGATTTGTTTTGATTCAATACGTTTTCACATTATCCGGATACTTTCCGTTCCTGACCCAATAGGCCGCAGCCTTGCCCGCCTGCTCTCCCAGTGCCATGCACGCGCCCATGACGCGCGTGGAGCCGAGCGCCTCATGCGAGACGGATATGCACCTGCCCGCGGTCAGCAGGTTCGTGATCCCGCTGACCATAAGACACCTGAACGGGATCTCGTAATAGTCCCCGCGCGGCACATATTTATAGATCGTGCCTTTTTCGCGGTCCCAAAGCTCAATGGGCCAGGCGTTCTTGACCACGCCGTCGGGGAACTTCCGGGCAGCGAGCACGTCCTCTTTCGTCAGGGTATAGGCCCCTTTGATCCGCCTGCCTTCGCGTTCAAGCACCTTGAGCGACGTGCCGCCGACGTAGGAATCCGCAAAAGCAGGCAACATTGATGCGAGGTATCTGACCACACCGTCCGCATCTGCACGCGCTTTTTCCTCCGACGTCGTCCCGTCAGTGATGGAGAAGCTCATTTTGCAATATCCGTCGTCAACTGCATCGCCGGGGCTGAAGGTCGTGAAGCGGGTGGCCGGCGGGAATATCCCGAGCTTCACTGCCTGCGCAAGATAATAGGGAACTTTGAGGGACAAGCTGTCGTCCACATCCTTGAGCCCCTTCACATGGACCACGAAGCCGGCCAGCTGCCGTTCATCATCCGGCGTGAGTTCAAAGGGAGCGTCCGCCAGAGCTGCCAGGGAACCGCTGCCCGAACAATCAATGACCATTTTCGGCGCTATGTCCTGCTTGCCGCGCAGGCCGTCTATCGTAACCGACCTGATCTCGCCCTCCTGCTTGGCGACCGCAACTGCCTCGTGGCCCCGCAGCGTTGCAATATTACTTTCTCCATAGCAAAGCGCCGTAAGAACGGACTGCAGGTCCTCGTACTGATAGGGCTCAACGTATACCTGTCCGATCTTTTTGATCTCTTTTCCCGGCGTTGCGCTGCGCAAAAGAGCGGTGATCTCGCGGGCCAGTCCCGGGTTCAACGTTTCGATGGGGGCCGCCTCGGGATTCAGGTAGAGGCCGCAGATATACTGGAACCTTCCGGCAAAACCGGTCCCCCCGAGATAGCGTTCTTTTTCAACGAGGATGGTCCGTGCACCGCCCCGCGCCGCAGCAACAGCCGCTGCAGCACCGGCAACACCGGCGCCTACCACCAGGACATCACAGGAAGTGCCCATCAGCGCCCCCCCAGGCCGAATCCCTCGCGGATCCGCCGGTCAAGCATCTGCACCTCGTCATAGCGCAGCAACCCGTCCAGATAGGAAATGACCAGGTTGAGCCGGTTGTTGTAAAAATTACTGAAGAAGCCAAGCCCCGGCGGCACGGGAACGCGCGGCATATGAAAGAGCTCCGTTACCGTCCTGTCCATGAACTGTGGATGCTGGTAGGAGCTTTTTCCCAGATGAGAGAAGGCGAACGTGGCCATCTTCCCTTTCATGGGCAGGTGCAGCAGTTTCCCCAGCACGGGCAACGGCGCTATGCGGGTCAGCAGGCTGGCTTCTGCAAGGTCTTTGGGAAAGCCTGACTTCACCTGATCGTACATCTGCTGTTTCAGCAGGGCAATCAGCCCCTTGCGATCAACAACCGCATCTATCGGTATCTGATAAAAAAGGTAGGAAACATAGTTAAAGAACATTTCCTGCAACGGGTCCTTGTTGGGGCGCAGGTCCAGGGTCACGGGGATAAGGTAACTGGAGCCGGCCTCCTGCTTCGTCGTGAACAGTTCATGCATGCACTGAATAATAACTGACAGCAGATAGGGCGATTCCATGAGATAACCGGACTCAGCATATGCGTTCTCGTAAATGGTTGCGGTCTCCTGCTCGGAGAACGAAAGAAGATGATAGCGCTGGCATCCTTTGCCGTCCCGGGGGATAGGCAATGCCCGGGGCGAAGACTTCGACAACGCGATGATCCTGCGGTTCACCGTGCGGCCCGCTAGAAACTTTTTAGACCACTGCGTGAGTGCCGCTGATGACGTAAAGGCAATAGCTCCTGCAGCGGCAGGCACGCCGGTGTTCATATTCTGCTGGAAAAGGTTCAAAAATAGCTCAGCGCCGCGAGCGTCAAAGATACGGTGGTCGAATGCCATGGCGAGCAGGCATCGTTCCTGGTCTCTGAGAAGATGGAACGACAGGTGTTCTTTGTCGTCCTGAAAGGGCCTATTGGCACTCTTCTCAAAATGAGCAACGATGGACTCCCGGGTCAGCAGGCTGTCGGCATTGACGACCGTCAGCGTTACCTCCCGTCCTGATCTCGCGGGTATCTTCCAATAGGGAGCAAGCTTGAGATCTCGGCTCACCTGCCCGTGCAGAACAGGGAACTGCTTCACAAAAGCGTTTAAGCGGTTCCGGACCTCGACCTCATCAAGAGGCGCGTCCAGCAGCAGAACGACCTGCGACAGGTTCCCGACACCGGTCGTGGCCTTCATCATATAGTCGAGGGTGTTGATCACCCAGTCGGAACCGGAGAGGTACCGTTTATGGTTAGATACGAGCATAGGAATTCCGACTACAACCTGACGCTGAGGTATGATGCCAGGGAATGAATGGTCTCGAAGTCCTTTTTGGTCAGGTCCGACGCGATCAGCGGAAGCTTGAAGGTCTTTTCAATGAACACCAGAATCTCGACGAACCCGAGCGAGTCGATCCCCAGTTCATGGAACGGTTTGTCCGGCGACACCGCCGAAGCGTCCTGATTCGAGATGGAAGCAATTCCCTGGATCAATTTATTTTCAATTTCCTGTACGGTCATAGTCAGCCTCGTTTTTTCTGTTTCATGAATGTCAACTAGAAAACCGGATTGAAAATCTTTGACAGGATAATGGTCACAGACCACAGGCAGGATAACATCCGATAAAAAGCACTTCATCCTGTCAATCCTGTTATCCTGTCAAAAAAAGTTGTTTCCCGATCAAAGCTTCGTTAAATAGATCACCGATCTTTCCGCGTAACAGTTGTACCCGGTGCAGCGGATCTTTGCAAGAGCGCCGTCCTCTGTTGCTGTAAGAAGACGGATATTGTGTGGGTTGTCCTGCACTGGCGTGGCATAACGCCTCTGTTGCTTCAGCATCAGGGCGCCTGCGGCAACATTGAACGCTCCTCCGATCATCATGCTCCCGAAGAGCGGCGAATAGGCTGCCGTCGGAATATCCTTGGACAGGGACGTGAGGTAGGCCGATTCGTCAAGCAGCATGCCGTCGGCATCAATAATATTTATGTCAACGGATTGGCCATGATCAGGATCGGCATTCGTATGGATCGCATCGACGCAGCAGTAGGTGTTCCCCTCATGCTTGTTGGAGAGAAGAAAGAACGCAGCACCTTCACCCGGAATCTGACACGTGGGCTTAAAGGTAAAGGGCTTGATCTTCCCGTCCTTTGCCGTGGTCAGTTTGTGGTCGGCAACATAGCCCAGCACATCGCCGTACTGGTCCACGGCCCCGGCCAGAACATAGTCGCAGCGCCCCTGGTCAAGCCAGGCCTGCGCCAGCTGCAGCCCGGACTGGAACGAGAATTGGAACTGGGTGATGGTCAACGTGGGCCCTTTGATGTCGAGCGACATGGCTATATAAGAGGCCGCGGCATTATGGACCGAGTTGGAAAACGTGGTCGGCGAAACCGCAGCATCCCCGTGGTCCAGGATATCGTCAAGGAAATTGAACGTGGTCACATGGGGCCCGAAGGCCGTGGTCAGGATGATGCCGAGCTTTTTCTGCGTGATGTCCTTGATCCCGCTGTCAGCCAGAGCGTCGGCCGCGGCAAGCACGGACATCTTGCTCACTGCATCGGAACGACGGATCTTTTTGAGCAGCGTCTTATCAGGCAGGTTCGCGAAATCAACGAGGTACGCCGGATAGGCGCCGCCGGGAATATGCGGTGTGGCTACCGTACCCGGCTCTTTCCAACCCCGCTGCAAGGCCTTTTCAAGATTGGCGCTCCCCTGCCCCTCGGAGCAGATCATGCCGAGACCGACGATCTTCATGAGCCTGCCTCCCGTCCGATCACGATCGCGGCATTGGTCCCGCCGAAGGCAAGCGAGGTGGAGATCGCATAGCGCCCGTTGATCGCGGTCGTTTCCCGCACCGGTTCCAGCGGGATCGCTGCATCCCTGTTCTGAAAGCCCGCACTGGCAGGTATCCAGCCTTCCCGAAGACCGAGCGCGGTGAAGACCGCCTCGATCCCGCCGGCAGCGCCCAGCGTATGTCCGGTCAGCCCCTTGGTCGAGAGCATCTTGAGACCGGTCCCGAAGACCTCCGCCAGCACGGTTCCCTCCACCTGATCGTTGTCGTGCGTTCCCGTGCCGTGGGCATTGACAAAACCGATCGAGGACGGTCCGATGCCGGCCTCTGACAGGGCAGCAGCGAGAGCCGCCTTCAACCCTACTCCTTCGGGGCTGGGAGCAGTCAGGTGATAGGCGTCGCTGGAAGAGCCATACCCGGAAACCATAAGGTCTGCCGATGCCCCCCGCTTGCGCGCCATTTCCCGCGTCTCCATGACCAGCACGCCCGCGCCCTCGCCGAGGTTCAGCCCCTTGCGATCGCGGTCAAAAGGAGCGCAGAGCCCGGGATTGGCGATGCCCAGGGAATTGAAGCCGCAGTAGGGCACATGGTTCAGTTCATCGGACCCGCCGGCGATGGCAATATCGCAGAGGCCGCTCTTAAGCCAGGACAGGGCAATGCCGATGGCGTCGGTCCCGGACGAACAGGCGTTCACCACAGAGGCCTGCGGTCCCCGTGCCCCGATCTTGCGCGCGATAAACTCGGCAAGATTCCCCTTCAAGAACCTGTCTACCGAGGTCATCGGCGCTGCACCGCTCTCACGATATGACTTGTAGAACTGCAAGGCGTTCAGCTGGCTTGCCACGGTCGTTCCCATGCAGACACCAACCCGGAGACCGGTCAGATCGGCAAGACGGGCTTCCTGCAAGGCCTGGTCCACCGCAACCAGAGCAAGACTCAGCGTACGCAATCCTTCCAGATAGTATCCGGCCGGAAGACGCTGCACTTCGAACACGGGAGACTTCAGGATCGTGGGAAACAGGGTCACCGGGCCCGCGTTCCTTGTTCCCTGCTTAAAGGACTGAAGCGTCGTGGCAGCGTTGTTCCCTGCGGCCGAGATCACGCCGATGCCTGTTATCAATAGAGAGGAGGTATTCATAATTTAAATTTCACGGCTTTTTGTAACTATTCAGAACTTTTTAATAAGCGTCTATAACACTTCAAAAGCAAACAAAATTTTCGCGCAAAGACGCCAAGACGCAAAGAAAGGATGGAGTCGTTTCTATGATTTTATTGCCGTTCTTTGCGAGCTTTGCGGCTTTGCGCGAGATACCTTGCTTTTGACCTGAATAGTTATGGCTTTTTTCCCAGAACCGCTGTGGTATCCGGAATGCCCAGCAGGTCCAGGGCTGCATCGACCGTCACGATCCGCATGTCCGGATACTTCGTGCGCACATACGCGAGCAATTCGGAAATTTCTGCGCGATAATTGTAAACAACCTTGCCGAGGCGGGCAACAGCACCGCTCGATGCGCCCGTGACCCGATCCCCCGGCTGCGGCGTCCCTGCCAGCGGAATATAATGAAGATACCCTGCCGAAAGGAACCATCGATCCCGCAAATGCCTTCCCCGCGCTCCCGAGGGACTGAAGACAAGCTGCTCACCCCTGGTGAAGGCGCCGGTTTCATTGGTCAGCGTGATCTTGACATCGATCTGGTGGCCATGGATGATCAGCCAGTCGCGTTCAGCATATGCCTGATCCACCCGGGCCCGCATCTTCGCGAGGCCGAATTTTTTATTGGAAACGGACCGCAGATCATATTGTTCAAAAACGTCCCGGTTAAAGGTGTCCACGCCTCCCCGTGCGGAGCGGTAGTATTTACGGGCAACAGCCCGGATCATCCCGCTGCTTTTATTATAGGGATAGACGAGGTTCTTGACCATCACGCCAATTCCCTCCAGGATCGTCTTGGAGCGGAACAGTTCATCCTCCACCTGGGCGGGCGAGAGGGCCCGCAAGTTCCGGTGGGACGCAGTATGTCCCATGATCTCCCAGCCTGCATCCCTGAGGCCGATGATCTGCACGGGCTCCAGAAATCCCGGGCGATCGATCAGGTCCGTGGCTATCGCCGAGCAGGCGACCGCGCCCTGTTCGGCAAAAACATCCCGTGCCACCAGATAATCCGTATCGAATCCGTCATCGAACACGAAGGTCACCAGCGGAATAGCCGGGCCCGGAACGACGTTTTCCCGGGGCCTGATGCCGCCGCAGGCGGCAACGAACACCGCAAGCAACGTCATTATCAGCAGGTATCTCATGATACCACGCGACCGGACATTAGGATGTCTTTTTTCTGTTCTCATAAACAAAATTGGCAATGGTATTGATGGAATGGAAGATCTCTTTCCCCTCGTCCATATTTTTCACTTCCATGCCGAAATTGCGCTGCAACAGAACGACGATCTCGACGGCATCAAGAGAATCGAGCCCGAGCCCCTCGCCGAACAGGACCTCGTCATCCTTGATATCAGCAGGGTTGATGTCCTCCAGCGAGAGATCGCGGACGATCATTTCCTTGAGGTCTTTGCGAATTTTTGCCAGTTCCTGTTCCTTGTTGTTTTCCATCTTTATCTCCTTGCACGTAAGGTGTTTATCGAATCAATCATTCCCCTGCCACATGTCTCGAAAAACGAACCACTGATAGGGATGGCGAATTGCATACTCTTCCAGGATGCGGGCGAATTCCTGGACACAGGCCGCGATCTCCGCTTTCTTGTTGCCGCGCATTCCTGCCGGCGGGCTAATAACGTGCGAAAGGTCGGTCACGTATTTTTTCACGCCGACTTTGGCAGACAGGAGAACTGCAACAGGACATCGTGCCGCGGCCGCGAGGCTGAATGCACCGTAAGGGAACCGGACGGGTCCATTCAGCATCGACGCTTCCAGGGAATTGCTCCCATAGGTCCGGTCGCCCATGATCGCGACGATGCCTCCCTGACTGATCGCCTTCAAAGCTTCAACCACGCCGCTCAGAGAACCATCGGTATACAGCACCCTGATTGTTCCCTGTTCGCTGTCGATATTCAGCGCCGTTTTGACGGCCACATTGTCCTCAGGGCGCATCATGAGGTACACGGTACGGTTGAGTTTCGCGAGCGCTGTTGTAGCAACCTGCCAGTTGCCAACATGAGCCGTCAGGAAGATCATTCCCTTCTGCCCCTCAGCCAGGTGGTCCTGTATCTTCTCATACCCCACGAGCTCGAGGTCGATGGCACTTCCGCCGGCGGCAACGTAATGCCGGTCGATGAGGCTTTCCCCCTGATTCACGAACAGCAGGTACACATCAAGCTGTTGTCTGAATATCCCGTGGTCCGGAAAGCGTCTCCGTACATAGGCCATGCTCGCGGCAACCGCCGCGCGATCAACGATCACGTAGTACAGGCAGACAAAATACAGCAGACCGTACGCTCCCCGCAATCCGAAGATCCTGACTGCAGTGCGGAAGATCCAGAAGCCTAACCGATTGCCCCGATTTCTTTCAACATCCTTCTTTGGTGACATTTGGATACCTGAACTTTTTTATCATTGTTGCGGAAATGTACGTGATCGCGCCGATCAAAACAGCAAGAATCGGTGCAATGACGAGCGAGCCCAGGAACCATTCGTAAAAGCGCGCGGAGAACTGCGCGAATACCGTTGCAAAAGAAAGGTCCGTAAGCCATTGGCCGTGGCGCATATAGTACCCCACTTCAATGCAGAGCGCCGGCACAAAAGGCGGCATGGCTATATGCTGAACATTGAGCGCCACCACCTTGTTCAGATTCAGCCGGAGCGCGACATACAGGATCACCAGCGAATGCGCAAACAGGATCGGCAACACTGCCAGGAACAAGCCCACGGCCGCTGACCAGGCCAGCCCCTCGGGCGTCGCGTTCTCCTGCAGCAGCATCCACAGCGCCTTGCCCGGATGGCGAAGCAGCGACAGGTCCACCTTCCGGCTCCCTGACACAAGCCGCTTGTGCGGAAGCGGCAGCAAGCGCCTTCCCACCAGCATGGAATGTATGCGGGTAAGCCGCAGGTTATCCAGAAAAGGCTTAAAGTGAGAGACCCGCTCCTCCGGCTTCGGGTAGTGGACCGAGACCGGCGCCATCAGAAGCTCCAACCCTGCCCAGGCTGCTTTGGCCAGCACCTCTGCCTCAAAATCATACCGGCTGCCCTTGAAGCGCAGTTGTTTGAGATAATGAACGGGATAGGCGCGGAATCCGCTCTGGCAGTCATCGATCGTGCACCCGGTCTCCGCCTTGAGCCAGAAGTTGGCGAATTTTCTACCGAAGCGGCTCGACGCAGGCACATTATCCGTATTAAAATCCCTGCACCCGACGACGATACGCTCATCGCTTTCCTGCAAAAGCGGGAAGAAGCGTTCCATGTCCCGGGGATCGTGCTGGCCGTCGGCATCAATGGTGATCATATACGTGCCGCCGCGTTCCTCGATATATCGTGACGCAGTCAGGATCGCCTCTCCCTTGCCGAGATTTTTTCCGTGTTTCAAAAGAATGACATCCAGGTCCGCGAGCAGCGATGCCAGATCAGCATCCGTGCTGCCGTCATCGACCACGATGACATGCTTCACGATCGAACGACATTCAGCAACCACGCTCCTTACCGTGTCCTTGTTGTTGAACACGGGGACAACGATCCAGAGCCGGTCCTGCATGAGCGGATCACTTTGCGGCATTTCGCGCCCTCTCCCGGAGTTTTCTGTTCGGCAGCAGCAGGTCCCACATGGGGCCGGTGTAGCCGAGCTTATGCAGCACCTGGAGGCTGTTGTCCATGGCATCGGGCGGGAACACGCAATGACGCACATCAGCGAACGCCTTGGTGAGCGTTTCCTCGAGCCATTTTTTATCGACAGTCGGTGAAATATAGTAGACCGGTTTTAACAGGCCGTCATCAGGCGCGATCAACTTTTCCATGATCGCCAGACGCTGCAAGGGCGTGTTCGGCAGTATCCGTATGCCCATAAAAATGAAGGCCACGCATTTCTGGAGACTGAGAATATTCTTGATCCCCTCCTGCACGGTCTCCTCGGTCTCACCCGGGCCGCCGAACATGAAGAAATGCGACGTGGCGATGCCGTGGCGCACCAGGAGGTCGTTGGTGGCGATGACTTCACTGAAGGTGAAGCTCTTGCCCAGTTTTTTTAGCGTCGTGTCGCAGGCCGCGTCAGTGCCGACCTCTGCTGCCGCGAACCCGGTTTTTTTCATGCGTGCGACGATCTCGTCCGTCAGGCCGCCCGGCTTGATGAAGGCCGTCCATGGCATGGAAAAGTCCCGTCGTTCCATTTCGCTGATCACTTCCAGGTAGGCGCCGTCGTCGTCATTGAGCACGGAATCGACGAAGAAAACATACTTGGTCTTGTACTGATCGCGCAGAAGCACCATATCGTCCACGACTGCTTTCGGATCCCGCCTCCTGAGAACGGCGCCTTCGAGCACGGGGTAGGTACAGTACACACACTTGTAGGTGCAGCCGCGCTTGGTCTGGATCGAAGCAATGTTGCCGCTGTGCAGATAAAATTCCAGCAGCCGCTCATCATACAACGCAGCGTTGATCTGATCACCGGCGAGCTTGGTCGTGGAACGGACAAGCGGCTCCTTCGGGTAGATCCCTTTCGCCGCATTGTTCGCGAACTCGACAGCCAGGACCTCGCCTTCGCCCACGATCCCGTAATCAGCGCCGGTCTCGTTCAGGATCAGGTCCGGAATGAGGGAGAACCCCGCGCCTCCCAGGAGCACTTTCGCCTTTGAGAACTCCCGGACCGTGGTCACGAGGTTCTTCACGTTCTGGATGTAATACTGCTCGTGCAGGAGGTTGACATTGTCGATGTTCCGAACGGAGATCCCGACGAGCTCGGGCTTGAACTCACGCACTTCCCGGCCGATCGCCTCAAGCGAGGTGTTCTGCTGAAGGAAGTCCGCCTGCCGGACCTCGTGTCCTGCTTTCGTCAGCACCGCGGCAATGATGCTGACTCCCAGAGGATAAAGCGGATAGGGAGACAGGGTAACATTGGCCGAGATCAGAAGCACCTTCATCGGATTATCTCCGTTGTCGTGTTTTTTTGCCATTTCCGCTGCCTGAGCGAACCTCCCTTATAGGTCCCGTCAGCCTTTTCTTTTTCAATGACCTTCATAAAAAGCTTGGCCATCCTGAGGTTCTGGCTGGTTTCCTTGTAGAACGTGTCCCAGGCATAATAGTACAGGTCCTGCAGTTTCGAAGGGCTCATCTTTGCCGGCTGGTACACGACCTCTCCGCCGGTGTACCGGTTCCAGTCGTTCGACAGTATCCTGCCCTCCTTCTGGAGCGCTTCACGGACCGGCGTATGCGGGAACGGCGTCAGGATCGTGAACTCTGCAAGATCCAGCTTGATCTCAAGCAGGAAGTCGACAAGCCGCTTGATATCGTCCTCATCCTGTTCATCCATCCCGAGGATGATGGTCCCCTCGACACCGATTCCGCGTTCCTGCAGCCGCTTTACCCGTTTCCGAATATAATCAGACGTGTCAAAGATAGCCTGGTACACATACCAGCAACCTGCTTCGGCCGCGAGGTCAAGGATCTCATCGTCGTCCTTGATGGGATGAGAGACCCATTTTTTTTTCAAGGGGATCAAAGCGCGAAAGAGGTCCTTTTCCCACTGATCGTTCTGGGCCATGGAATTGTCGACAAAGAACAAGCGGTTGTTATCGATGGCCGCGACTTCACGAACAACGTCATCAATGGGACGGGGCCGGAACTCCCGGCCGCCGAGGTACGGTGTACAGCAGCAGAAACAGTTGTACCGGCATCCCCGCGAGGCGTGAATGAGGTCGACCATCTGGACGCCGCGATAATTGTAAAGCTCCCGGTTCAGGATGTTCCGCCTGGCCGGACCCACGACGTTCATGTTCGGAAAATTCCACTGATAATCATACACAGGCTTGAGGCTCTTATTCTTCAGGTCCTGCAGGACCTGGCCGAAACGGCCCTCGGCCTCGCCAAGGAACACGGAATCGGCATGAAGCTTGGTTTCGTCAGCATGGATCATGGTGCCGATGCCGCCGAAGATGACCGGGATCCCGCGCGCCCTGAACCGGTCTGCGATCTCCCAACCGCGTTTGATCTGGCAGGTGAGCATGCAGGAGATCGCAATGAGATCCACCTTTTCGTCGAAATCAATGGCTTCTACATGTTCGTCCGTAAAAAGAAGTTCATCCTCGCCGGGGACCGTTGCCGCGAAACAGATCGGACCGTGCGGAGGCAGATGAAATTCCGTCTGTCGTTCAAGTTTGGGCCACTTTGGATAAATGAGTCTGATCTTCATACTATCCCTTTCTTGCTGTCAATCCGATAAAATTCTGAACCAACTCCGGTACACCAGCGTTCGTTTCCACAAAAGCTCTCGCTGCTGTTAATGCACAGATGGCCGGTCTGTTCTGACCGGTATCCGTCTCAAGAACGAAAAAAACCGCCTCTTCCGCTTCAGCTTTGCCGACCAGCATGACCGGCGCCTCATTGGCCAGGAGCATCTCCCCAGCCGCATCGAGCACGGCTGCCAGCGCGTTGCCCGCGTTCGCGGCATACACAACCGGCCCCAGCAATCCGAAATGGATCGCTGCTTCGCCGATGGGGCTTGACGGCAGCGTGTAGATGAACAGGTTCCCGCGCGAGAGTGTGCGGCCGCCCTCGAGATAATCCCGGAAGTACTCCTTGTCGGACCGGAGCGAACCCTCTGCATTCGTTCCCACGATCCCGATATCCTGCTTCCGGAGGGGCGAGTACTCGATGCCCGCGTCCTGCAGCGCAAGACTGACCGCGTACGCGGTCATTTTTGAGATCGTGTCAAGCCGTCCGAAATTTTTAAAGGGGTGCGAAAATATATCTTTTTTCGGCAGCGTGTGAACACCCTCGTCCGGCTCATATGCATGACGGAGCTCACTTCTGACACAGCCGTATCCTTCTTTGGTGAGCCATCCTATGCCGCGGACCGATATTTTCATTTGTAAATGCACCCCACCTAACCTCCCCTTGGCACGGGTGAGGAATAATATGTAGCCCCTCCTTTCCAAGGAGGGGTTGGGGAGGTAATTTTCATGCTCCGTTATTCGCCGAAGGCCCATGAAAGTTTCACAAACAATTTCAATCAACGATTCGAAACCGGGGTCTTGCTTCTAACTTACTTACCGCACCCCAGCACCAGCGCCGTATTCACCCCGCTGAAGCCCGCATTTGTTACCAAAGCGAAAGCCCGTTCACGAACTGCCTGCTGCTGGTTTGAGACCCACCCCAGGGCATCCTCATCAGGCTCCCGCAGATTCACGGTCGAAGGAACAATGCCCTCCTTCAGCGCGCGGAGTGCGATGATCATCTCAACAAGTCCCGCAGCACCCATGGTATGGCCGATGCCGCCCTTGATCGAATAGACCGGACGCGCCGCGCCCTTGAAAACCGCTCGAAAAGCCCGCATCTCCATCTGGTCGTTGTACAGCGTTCCGGTGCCGTGCGCCGAGATGAATCCCACCTCGCTGGAACCGATGCCGGCAGAGGTCAGCGCTTTCGAGATGGCCAGGATCAGACCCTCGCTTTCGCGGGAAGGGCCGGTCATGTGGTTGGCATCGTCGCTCAGGCCCCATCCCGCCACGGTCCCGAGAACAGGGCGGTTCTCTCGCACGGCCCGTTCTTCGCTCATCAGAAGAGCATAGACCGCTGCCTCGCCCACGTTCAAACCTGCACGGTGTCTGTCAAAAGGCCTTGCCGGCCCGCTGTCCAATGCCATGAGCGATGAGAAGCCGGAGAAGATGAATTCCGTGATGCTGTCGCAGGCCGCCACGAGCACGCAGTCCGCATTGCCGTTCCGGATCATTGCCGCAGCCTGCGCCGCAGCCGCCGCTGATGACGTACAGGCTGCCGATATCACAAGCCCCGCGTCTTTGGTCCCGGTCAGGCCGGCAACCTTGCGAATAAGACGGGTCACGATCGCATCGGCAGCGTCGCCCCGGTGTTCAAGCATGCTCTGTTCAAGCAGATCGATCTCGCCTTTGGTCGTAGCGAGCAGCAGCTTTGCGTCTTCAGGAATAACGACCCCTTCGAACAACGGCTCCATCATCTGCATGACCAGGGATGCGCCTTCGTGATACCGCAGGCCGCTGATGATGCCCGCATAATCAGAATGGAAGGCAGCGGTCTTGAAACGGGTGACGCGCGCCAGCGCGGTCTTTCCGTTCAGCAAACCCTGCCAGCAGGCTTCAGTGCCCCTGCCATAGGGGGTCACCATATCCGCCATGACAACGACCGGCTTCATGACTTTGTATGGAACTCCCCTGCCATCCATTTTCCGCGGACCCGGTTGAGCAACTCCGGTGAGACCATGAAGGGCGCTCCCGTCTTGTCATCGGTGAATAGTTGCACCATGTAACCGCTTGAAGCGATGCTCTGGTCCAGTTTGACCAGCTGATATTCCGTATTCAGCCGCGCCCCTTCATTCCAGACCAGCGATGCGCGGATCAAAAACTCCTCGTCCAGAAAGAGGGGCTTGAAATAATCGATGTGGAATTCCACAAGAGGCGCGCGCAATCCCGCGTCGAAATACTCGGCATAGGACAGGCCGATCTTTCTCCACAGCGCCTCGGACGCCTCCTCGAAATAAAGCGGATACCGGCCATGCCACACAATGGCCATGGGGTCGGCT
>Ga0334722_10002534_pt1 | contig 20571 bp, 19 predicted proteins | sample C3_bottom_MG_FD_207210 | JGI IMG/M metagenome (GOLD analysis project Ga0334722, IMG submission 207210) | Sediment microbial communities from Yellowstone Lake, YNP, Wyoming, USA - C3_bottom | ecosystem: Environmental > Aquatic > Freshwater > Lake > Sediment | place: USA: Wyoming | collected... | reverse complement strand
GTAGTGGGAAAGTTATGAAGAAACTTAACCCGAAAAACGACTGGTTGAACGAAGCGATATATATCGCCTCCCGGCCCTGGTTCATGGTTCCGGCTCTGGTGCTGCTTTTTACGCCATGCGCGACAATAAGCCAGGCGCTTGAAAGCGGCGCGGAGTTCCTGAGGATAGATACCGATGCGCGGGCCGTTTCGATGGGCTCGGCTTATACCGCCGCGGCCGACGGGGTAAATTCCATTTCCTATAATCCGGCGGGATTGGCCTCGCTTAAGAGTGTGGAGTTAGGGTTTAGCCATACGAACTGGCTGATGGATTCCAAGCATGACTTCCTGGGCTTTGGAATGCCTTTAAAAACTATGGGTGGGCTGTTGCCGGCCGGGAACTGGGTTATGGGCCTTGGCGTGACAAGGTTGACAAGCGGCTCAATGGAGAACCGAGGCGCCGACAGGCAGTCGGCCGGCAGTTTCAACGCCTACGATCAATCCATCTCGCTTGCCATGGCGGGGGTCATGGGTAGATCACGGGTGGGTTTGGCGGCCAAGTATATAGAAGGGAGCATCGCCGGGGAAAAGGCCAGGGCGGTAGCGGTGGATATGGGCGCAACGAGGGGATTGGGCAATCTGCCTATCAGCGTGGGACTGTCCGTCCAAAACCTGGGCACGCCGATGAGATATATAGACCAGAAGGACCCGCTGCCTTTAACATTCGCCACCGGACTTCTGTTCAGCGTAGCCCCGGGGTTTAGTATGGCACTGGATCTGAAGCGCCTGGTATATGACAAGCAGACGGACGTCAGTGTCGGCACGGAATACAGCTTTATGCCCGGCTTCGCCTTAAGAACGGGCTATATGATGAACAACGCCGCCATCGATACGAAAAACAAAGGCTTCAGCGTAGGCGCAGGCGTGAATTTATTGAACACCCAGTTCGATTATTCGGTGACTCCGTTCGGCGTCCTGGGCGACGCCCAGAGGATATCCCTTAAAAAGAAATTTTGAGCGCCCTAATTTACCCCGTTTTTGGGGCAGATAGGGGGGCAGATAGGGGACGTTGCTGACTAACTTTCGGAGGAGTGTTATTTTTTGGCTGGTTTTCGTCCCCTATCGGGCCCTGTTCCAGGATATAACTAATCTGTAGGGGCTATTTCGCCGCGGACAGCTTGGCGAAGGGGCTGGCTTTATAGAGGTTCTCCAGGAAATCCATGCCGGCGTAGCCCGCCAGGAAGGCCGTCTTCCAGTTCGTTTCAGCCACCGCCCCGGCTATGCCGCCGAGGATGCCGGAAAAGAAGACGGTGGTGAAGAAATAGGAGTAGTTGAATTTGCCCGCCGTGCCCGCCTTGTTTTTCTTCATAAAACTTGAGAGCCCCCTGGCTATACCGCCCACAAACCCCGCTATCATGCCGGTTTCAATAGTGTTCATAAGACTCCTTTAGTGAATGCCCTAGGCCCGATCCGTTCCGTTTTTGGGGCACAGGCCGTTCAGAACGCAGCGGGAACAGTCCGGGTTCCTGGCCTGACACACCGCCCGGCCGTGCAGGACCAGGGCGTGGGCGAACCAGATCCAGTTCTTTTGCTCGATACCTCTCATCAGGTCCTTTTCTATTTTGACCGGGTCGGTCTCCGCAGTCAGACCCAGCCGGAACGCCACCCGTTTTACGTGCGTGTCCACCACCACGCCCGCGGCTATGCCGAAACCGGAGCCCAGAACCACGTTGGCGGTCTTTCTTGCCACTCCGCGCAGGGTCAGGAGCTTGTCCATATCGGCCGGCACTTTGCCGCCGAAATTTTCAGCAAGCGTCATGGAAGTTTCTTTCAGGGAAAGGGCTTTGGAATGATAAAAGCCGGTGGAGCGGATAAGGGCCTCGATGTCCCCGATCGGGGCGGCGCCCATCTCCTTTGGTCCGGGGTACTTTTTGAAGAGGGCGGGCGTGACCTTGTTCACCCGCTCGTCGGTGCATTGCGCCGAAAGAATGGTCGCTATCAGCAGTTGGAACGGGTCCTTATGCGCAAGCGAACATTCCGCGGCCGGATATGATCTTTTCAGCAGCTTGACGATCCCGGCCGTTCTTTCTTTTCCTGTCATAGTATAAAATCAGTGCTGAGGAATTTGGACTTGCGGCTCCTTATGATCTCCCGGAGCAGCTGTTTGTTCGCGTCCGAATCTTTCGCGGCTACCAGGGTCCGGATGGAGAAAACGCGCAGCGCGTCCGACACTGAAAGGGTCCCTTCGGCCGAATCCTTGCGGCCGGTGAAAGGGAAAGCGTCGGGGCCGCGCTGGCACTGGCTGTTTATGTTCACCCGGCAGACCTGGTTCACCAGCGTGTCCAGCATGGGGGCGATCCTGTTCATATCGGTGCCGAATATGCTCACCTGCTGGCCGAAGTCGGAATCCACCACGTATTTGAGCGGTTCTTTAATGTCGTCGAACGGCACCACCGGGATAACGGGCCCGAACTGCTCTTCGCGCCATAACCGCATGCGCTCGTTGACGGGGTACAGCACCGCCGGATAAACGAAGTTCCCGTTGGTAAGCCCGCCGCCTTCATTTATCACCTTGGCGCCGTGCTTTTTGGCGTCGGCTATGACTTCGGCCAGATAGGGGATCTTTTCATCCTCAGGCAGCGGGGTTATTTTGACCTTCGGTTCCCAGGGCATGCCGCTCTTTATGCCGTCTATCGCGGCCACCAGTTTTTCCAGGAACTCGCTCTGCACGGCGCGGTGCACGAACAGTATTTTAAGGGCAGTGCAGCGCTGGCCGTTATAAGAGAGCGCTCCGGTAAGCGCCTCGCCGACCGCCAGGTCTATGTCGGCGTCGGGGAGGATGATCGCGGCGTTCTTGGCGTCCAGGCCCAGCACGCAGCGCAGGCGGTGCGGTCTGGGATGCTGCCGTTTCAGTATGTCCGCGGTCCTGCTCGATCCGATAAAGGCCAGCACGTTGACCTTCCCCGTCTTCATGATCGGGCCGATGATGACGCTTCCCTGACCGTAAAGCGTGTTCACTACGCCTTTGGGAAAGGCGTCGCGTAAGGCTTCCAGGAGCGGGCGGTGCAGGAGCACGCCGTATTTCGGCGGCTTGAAGACCACGGTATTGCCCATGAGGATGGCCGGTATCAAAGTGGTGAAGGTCTCGTTGAGCGGATAATTGTAAGGGCCCATGCACAGCACGACCCCCATCGGCGCCCTCTTTATCTGGGCGATGACCCCCTGAACGACGGAGAGGCGCGAAGAGGCGCGGTCAAGGTCCTTCATGGCTCCGATGGTGTCCACGATGTATTCCACTGTGCGGTCGAACTCTTTTTCCGAGTCTTCGAGGGATTTGCCGATCTCCCACATCAGCAGTTTGACCGTCCGCTCCCTCTGTTCCTTCATCCGGCGGACGAAATCCTCCATGCAGGCTATGCGCGCCTCCACGGTGCTTGTGGGCCAGCAGCCCCTTCCTTCGTCATAAGCTTTTACGGCCGCGTCCAGCGCCTCCAACGCCTCTTTTTCCGTCATGAGGGGGTATGAACCCAAATATTTCCGTTCCGGACCTTTTTTTCCGCGCAGGACGCTTACCGGCGAAAAAACTTTCTGCGCCGGTCCCCGCCAGGGGATCAGCTTCCCGTTCAGAAGATATTCCTTCTGCTCCAGGGGCGCTATCGCCGCGGCCGCCGGGATGTCCTTTTCGGCGGGAAAAATGTTCTTTATCCTGGCGGCGATCTTCATTTTATGCCCTCTTGTTTTATGATCCGTCTGAAGAATATCTTTTTCGTTCCGGCGGTCATGCCGTTCTTCGCTTTTTTGAAGTCCGCGCCGAATTTTTCGGCGAACGTCACTTCCCGCGCCGTGCCGGAATCCCTGGTGGCCTCTACCAGGGCGCCCGAACCGGCATAGAGCATCACATGGTCGATGAAGGAGGGGTCGCCCGGCTTGGTCGAGAATATCAGGTCGCCCGGCAACATCGCGGCCGGCTGCACGGAGACTGAAGCCGCGTACTGGTCTTCGGCGTTGCGCGGCAGGTCCATGCCCCAGGCGCGGTAGACCAGGCTTACCAGGCCCGAGCAGTCCGTTCCATAGCCGGACCGGCCGCCCCAATAATATTTGTCGCCCAGGAACTGGCGGGCTGTTGCGAGCATATTCCTGCGCAGCTCGCCGGCTTTCAGGACGGGGGGAAGCGGGTTGAGGTCCTTTCCGGCGATAAGGGCGGTTTCCCCGCCGGGCAGCAGGACGCGGACCCGGCCTTCTTTTTCGCGGCCCAGTATCCTGACCCGCGAGCCTATGGACAGTTCAGGCACGCCGCCTTCCGCGAGGCCCGCTTTTTTTGTCCGGACCACGGCGTCGGGTTCCTGGAGCGGCCGGAAAGCGGTCAGCCGCGCCTCTACCCAGCCGCAGTAAGGCTTGAAGGCCTTGTCCTTCCGGTTCTCTTTGCGGGGTTGCTCGGGCGCTTCGACCCTCAGCCACGCGCCCCGCGCTTCGCCGCAGTATTTCAGGCGTTCAAGCGGCAGGATCTGACTTTCTATAAGGGCCGCCCTGTCGTCCTTCCCGGGGTCCGGCGGCGCGGAGAAAAGTTCGGCCAGCGGCGGACGCGCGGTAAGCGGCAGGTCCGCCAGGGGGGCTATTATGTAAGCCGTGCCGTATTTATTCTTCAGCCAGGCCCGGGCGAATTCTTTGCGGTCGTAAACCCGCTCTACGGTCCTGTCCTCCGGCGCGGCCGGGTCGTTGGCCAGGACGTCGCCCTTTGCGTTAAAACCTTTTATCACAAGGAGGTGGCCCCTGGTCTTTTTAAGCGGGGACCTTTTCAGCTCGTCGGGGCCGAAGGTAACGCTCGCGACCAGCGGTATGCCGGCGGCCAGGTATCGCGCGGCGTCCTCCAGCGAGTCAAGGCGGGCCGGCCAGGCGTAAAGGCCGGACAGCCCGGCGTACATGGTGTTAAAGGTCCAGTTGCCGTAGATGTTTTCGGCGGCGTCACGAACCCCGCCGGCGGTTTCCAGGACCTGCGCCTTAATTCCGAAGTAGTTGAGGACCATGGTCAGGGAAGCCGGGCTGCAGATATCTTTCGCGTAATTCACCTGCAGCGCCATCTGCGAATGCGCCGGGATATCCAGCCGCAAGGGCTTGAAAGCCGCCGGTTTTTTGACGGCGCAAGCCTCGTTATAGGGGGCCGCGGTGTCGCTATAGGTTACCGAGACCAGGCGCAGGAACGCCTTTGAGCCGGCTTCGGCGGTGAGCGTTACCCGGTAGCGCAGGTAGCGGGCATGCGCCGGCAGCACCAGTATATCGGTGTCCATCCGTCCGGAAGGGTCCGACTGGTCCTTAACGCTGGCCCTCTCCGCGGCCCGTGTAAATACGCCGAATTCGAACCATCGGCTCCAGCCGCTTTCGCTCTTTACCTGTACCGCCAGCTCCAGCCTGTCCTCCGGTCCGAGGATGGCGTTGGCTCCCGCGAGCAGCTGGTCGAAAGGGACGGCGGTCTTTACAGGCGCGGAGATCAGTACGCCGGTAACGGCTTTGGAGCTGTCCGCCACGAGCTTGAAAACCCCGTCGGGCTGGTCCGCCGCCTGGAGGCCGCTGACTTCCGCGTTCTGGAAATCTCCCGGCATCAGATGGACTATCGAGCCGGAGCGTACGGGACAGGGGGAAGTTCTGTTCTGGGCTTTGGTTGGGGTGGTCATGATAGTAAATATTAAAAGTGCAAGTGTGCTGGTTCTCACAAGATGTTCCGGCCTGTCGAATATTCTATACTTATGGTATCAAAAAATTCGGCGGGGTGGATATTACGAATAAAAAAGACCACGTGAAATTCATGAAGGAGGCCCTCAAAGAGGCTCGTAAAGGGCTTAAGGAAGGGGGGATCCCCATAGGCTCGGTACTGGTAATGGGAGGCAGGGTCATAGGCCGGGGGCATAACCGGCGCGTCCAGAAGGGGTCCGCGATACTTCACGCGGAGATGGACTGCCTTGAGAACGCCGGAAGGCTGACGGCGGCGGCTTACGCCCGCTGCGTCATATATTCCACGCTTTCGCCCTGCCAGATGTGCACCGGCGCTATTTTGCTCTATAAGATACGGACCGTGGTCATAGGCGAGAACCGTACATTTAAAGGGCCGGAAAGCTATTCCAGGAAGTTCGTTAAGCTTGTGAACCTGGACCTGCCGGAATGCCGCGCGCTTATGGCCGGCTTTATAGCCGCCAGGCCGGAGCTCTGGAACGAGGATATCGGGGTATAGGAGGCGGGGCTCCGGGTTATAAGGAAAGTCCTGATCGGGGCCGGCGGCCTTCCTGAGTCCCGATTTACCTTGACTTTTTATCGGAACAATGTCATAATTTATACAACAGCATTCCTGAGACGAAATTTGGTTGCGCTATCTGACCAGGCATATTCGGTAAGTGGGCGCAGAGCGAATGGGATTGAAGGGTTGAGTTAAATGCTTGGAGGATAGAATACAATGAGCAAGAGAATATATGTGGGCGGTCTGCCTTTTTCGGCCAACGACGAGCAGCTGAGCGCGGTTTTCGCGGCGCACGGCGCGGTCGCCAGCGCTAAAGTCATCACCGATAAGTTCAGCGGCCAGTCCAGGGGCTTCGGCTTCGTGGAAATGACCAATGACGCGGAAGCTACGGCTGCCATCGAGAAGCTTAACGGCTCCGACATGGAAGGCCGCAAGCTGACCGTGAACGAAGCGCGCCCGATGGAAGCCCGCGACGGCGGCTCCCGCGGTGGTCGCGGCGGCGGCGGTTTCGGCGGCGGACGCGGCGGTCGCGACAGCGGCGGCGGCGGCAATCGCTGGTAAACCAGCCCGATAAAATTTCTTAACCGAAGTTTCCCGGCCCCTTAACAGGGGCCGGGTTTTTTTTATGCCGCCCGGCCGGGACAGGGTTAACTTTTCAGGCAAAAAGATGTATATTTAAAGGCGGGCGGGCCTTATACCATGAAATACATACTGCTATTGCTCTTCATGATGTTCCCTTTGAGCGCCGGGGCTGAAATATTCGCCGCAAGCGAGTATCTCTCCGAACTTCAAAAAGTGGAAAAGAGCAAAAGGCCGCTATCCATGGAAAACCTTTACGCCAGGGGCCAGGAGGTCTGCGACGAGCTGGCGGACAGCCTGGACGGCATGGATGAGCGCGAGATCATTCGTTCCAGCAATACGCTGCGGGGCGTAAATATCTGGACCAGCGAACCTTCGGGCGCCGGGGTGAACGCGGCGTTCATGCTGGCGCTGGCCCGCAGGAACGGGAAAAAGGCGGACCGCGAGTTCTTCTCGATAATTAAAGACGAAAGGAGGCCGCGCGGGGGAGATGTCTACACCACGCCTTTCACCGATCTCAGCGGCTGCTCCGCCCTTGGCTCGGGCGTGTTCGTTAAGTTTTACGGGCGTTGGGCCGGTTTCAAGGCGAAATATCCGGAAAGCTATTCCGACGCGGCGCAGGAAGCCATGCAGAATATAGAGGACGCCCTTCGCCGGGCGTCCTGTATCTGCGGCGGCCGCGAAAAGGCGCTTGAGGAACTGAAGACGTTCATGGAGAGTTTTCCCGAAACTCCGGCCATGGAAGACCTGGCGGAGCGCTCGGTCCAGTTCAGGAAAAGCGCCGGCGGGATCACGTTCGACTGTAAGCAGAGCGCGGAGCGCGATCCGGCGGACGAATGAGGACCTCTTACCGCGCCATGTCAAAAGCGCTTTCAGCTGGGGCCGTCTTGGCGGCGCTCCTGCCGTTGCTGACACCCCGGTCCACCCGGGCCGAGGCCCCCGGGATGCCCGCGGCCCCTCCGGTGATAGTCTTCCAGCCCTCCCACCAGAACGATACGGGTGAGAACTATAACGAGTCCGCGACCTGCAATGCGATAGTGGACTACGCGTTAAAGGCGCCGCCTTTTTACAAGGAATATAAGACCTGGAGCTATACGGAGCCGGGCCTGCACCACGCCGACTCAGGCACCAATACTAAAATAGAGCACACCTCGGCGGTTGTGGACGGACGCATCTCCGGTTACGCATGGGAGGTGCGCAAAGCCAATGAGCTTGGCGCCGGGATATTCATCGGGGTCCACAATAATTCCGGTACCGGCCGCCACGCCATATGGGGCTATGTTCACGACGGGGACGCTATGGAGGCCGCGAACAGGCGCCTGTCGGATATCCTGATAGAGGAGATCGCGCGGGCCACCGATCTTGAGAACCGCGGTACCCACCTGGACAGCAGCACCGGCCGCAACGACTACCGCTGCGCGGCCACCGGCAGGCTGGCCTTTTACAGTATCGACGAGAACGTGAATAAGGCGCCTTACCGGGTGCTGCTTGAAATAGGGGACGCTGAAAAAAGCAGGGCCTTTCTGCTGGATGAAGCCAGGCGTAAGGAGATGGGGCTGGCTATAAAGAGAGGCCTGAAACGTTTCCTGGCCCTGGAACCCGGCATATTGAAGAGCCGCTAGCGCGGCCCCGGAACTGCCAAGTTTATAGCTGTTCCTTTGTTTTATCCGGTTTTTCACGCTCTTAAACCCTTCTTAATACTCAAAATACGGTATTTATTATGGGACGAAATACGCGTTCCATATAGGTCCTTTGGCCCTTTTGTATCTGGGTATTGACTTGTAAACTCTATATATGAAGACAAGTCTCATGGCACCTATATGTTGTATTCGCGGTGAATTTGATATACAATATGTGGGAGTCGGGACAGTCGGGCCTGCGGTTTGTCAACAGGCCTGCAGCCATAGGAAACAACATGTTTAAGCGCATCGCGTTCGCAGCTGTTCTTCTGTTCAGCGCTTCGGATCTCCGGGCCCAGCTTAAGGTCAGCATAGTCGACGTGGGCCAGGGCGACTCCATTTATATCGAATTTCCCAACGGCACCAACACCCTTATAGACGGCGGCTCCTCGGGCGTGCTGGTCAACAATTTCCTGAAGTCGAAAGGCGTCACTAAAATAGACCGCGTGGTCCTTACCCATCCCCACAGTGATCATTACCGCGGTCTCAAGAAAGTTTTCGAAGCTTACGAAGTTAAGAGCTTTTACGATACCAAGGCCGAGAACCGGGACGCCCAAGGCGACAACAACCTGCGCGAGCTGGCTGCCGCGGAAGGCGCCAAGACCTATTACCCGGAGCCCGACGTCACTTTGAACTGGGATTCCAAGGTGACCGTGAAAGTCCTTAATTCCTGTTATGTGCCCGTGATCATCCATGATAATGACGAGACCAATAATTGCTCCCTGGTGCTCAGGATGTATTATAACGGCAACGGCATTATGTTCATGGGCGACGCCAATGAGGAAGTGGAAAGTGCCATGATGAACAGGTACAAGTCCGGGCTCAATTCGGTTATTCTGAAGGTCGGACATCATGGAGCCCGCACTTCGTCTTCCGCCCCTTTCCTGGAACGCGTCCACCCGAAATACGCCTACATCTCGGTCGGCCTCGGCAACGTATACGGCCATCCGCACAAAGAGGCTCTGGACCGCCTCCGCGCCATAGGCGCGAAGATCCTTCTTACCACGGCCGGCACCCAGTCCTTCACTATCCCGGCCCCGGTGAAAGGGCAGCAAGGCCCCGGAGAGCCGGTGATAGATACGACCAACCTGGCGGCGGATCAGAAGTTCGAGGATATGACCCTGACCTGGACGCCGGAAGCCCCGGTCGGCCTGGATGCCCCCGCTGCCAGCCAGTTGAGCGATTCAGCCGCTAAATAAGCTTTTTGTAATGGTATGAAAGGCCCCGCCCCGGGGCTTTTTGATTTATGAAGAAACCTTTCAGGCGGGCGTTCATAGAAATAACCAATACGTGCAACCTGTCCTGCGGGTTTTGCGCCATGGCAAAACCGAACGCTGAATTGTCTCGCTCCGCCCTGTCAATGTCAGTTGAAAATTTCGAGACTATCGCCGCGCAGGTCAAGCCGTTCGCCGCGCTTATCTCGCTGCATGTGCTGGGTGAGCCCTTCATGCATCCGCGGCTCCCGGAGATACTCGGCGTCTGTTCCCGCCTTGGGCTCGGCGTCAATCTCGTCACCAACGGTACGCTGCTGGGTAAATTCGGCCCCGGGATCTTTAACGAGCCGTGCCTGGCGCAGGTTTCTTTTTCCCTGCACGCTTTGGCCTCCCTGCCCGCGGCCTTGAGGCGGGAAAAACTGGAACGCTGTATAGAATTCGCCGGCGGTAAGCCTGAAAAGATCATAGTGGGGTTCCGTTTGCGGGGGAACAAGGGCGATCCTTTCGTGACGGAAACGGCCGATCACATCCTTAAAGCTTTTTCCGCTGACCGCGTGCCGGAAAACCGCGCGGTAACGCTCAAGGACAAGGTATTTCTTAATTTCGGAGGGTTATTCGATTGGCCGGGGCAGGGTAAGGGAAAGGAAAAACACGGCTGTCTCGGCCTCCGGCACCATTTCGCCGTGCTTTGCGGTGGAGAGGTAGTCCCGTGCTGCGCCGATTACGACGGGAATCTTTCAATAGGTAATGTGAACAGGACGCCGCTCGGGGAGATGCTTGACGGCCCGGCGGCCGCGCGACTCAAGGACAGCATAGCCGCCAAAACCCCTATGCCCGCTTACTGCGCCACCTGCGGTTTCAGCGCCCCGGACTGAAAGCCGGAGTTTTAAACCAGGTGCCGAAAAAGTTATAATTATATCAGCATCCCGGAAAGCCGGACCATAATAGGAGCTATCACCATGCCCAGCACTACTAAAACTAATACCCAGGAGACGCGTTCAACCATGAAAAACGATTTCAAAGTCAAGGATATAAGCCTTGCCGATTGGGGCCGCAAGGAAATAGATATCGCGGAAAAGGAAATGCCGGGCCTTATGGCCATACGCGAGAAATGGGCCGCCAAAAAGCCGCTCAAAGGCGCGCGGGTAATGGGTTCGCTGCATATGACCACCCAGACCGCCGTCCTCATAGAAACGCTCGCCGCCCTTGGGGCTGAAGTGCGCTGGTGCTCCTGCAATATTTTCTCCACCCAGGACCAGGCCGCGGCGGCCATCGCCAAGACCGGCATCCCGGTGTTCGCCTGGAAGGGCGAGACCCTGGCCGAATACTGGTGGTGCACCGAGCGCGCGCTGGATTTCGGCGGCGGCAAAGGCCCCAACCTGATAGTCGATGACGGCGGCGACGCCACCATGATGCTTCATCGCGGCGTGGCCGCGGAAAAGAACCCCAAGATACTGGATATCAAGGCCGGCGGGCCGGACGAGCAGGAACTTAATAACTGCCTGCGCGCAGAACTCAAAAAGAATCCCAAGCGCTGGCAGGCGGCGGTGAAAGAATGGAAGGGAGTCTCGGAAGAGACCACTACCGGCGTGCACCGCCTTTACCAGATGCACGAAGCCGGGGAACTCATGGTCCCCGCCATCAACGTGAACGATTCGGTCACCAAATCCAAATTCGACAATCTGTACGGCTGCCGCGAATCGCTCTCGGACGGCATCAAGAGGGCCACGGATGTCATGATCGCCGGCAAGGTGGCTGTGGTCTGCGGCTACGGCGACGTGGGCAAGGGCTCGGCGCGTTCCCTCAGGGGTTTCGGCGCGCGCGTTATCGTCACCGAAATAGACCCCATCTGCGCCCTGCAGGCCGCGATGGAGGGTTTTGAAGTGGCCACCGTAGAGGACACACTGGGCGTGGGTGATATCTATGTCACCACCACCGGGAACAAGGATATCATCCGCGTGGAGCACATGCTCAAGATGAAGGACCAGGCCATAGTCTGCAATATCGGGCACTTCGACAACGAGATCCAGGTCGACCAGCTCAGGAAGACCAAGGGCGTGACCATCACCAATATAAAGCCCCAGGTCGACAGGTATAATATGCCCGGCGGCAAGTCCATGTACCTGCTGGCTGAAGGCCGCCTCGTGAACCTCGGCTGCGCCAAGGGCCATCCCTCGTTCGTGATGAGCAATTCGTTCTCCAACCAGACCCTGGCCCAGCTCGAGCTCTGGACCAAGAAGATGGCCGTGGGCGTGTACCGGCTGCCGAAGGAACTGGACGAAGAAGTCGCCAGGCTGCACCTTGAGAAGATAGGCGTAAAGCTGACCAGGCTTACCAAGGAACAGGCCGCTTATATCGGAGTGAAACCGGAAGGCCCGTACAAAGCGGACCATTACCGCTATTGAACCTTTCAACAGCGAACAGAGAAAGCCGTCCGCGGTAACGGGACGGCTTTTTGCTATCATGTAATTCGATAACGGGAATACGCGGGCTGAAAGTTTTACGGATATTTTTATGAAAGGGAAATGTCGCCGTGAACGAAAAGATACTTGTAGTTGAGGACGAAAAAGACATCTCCAGGATGATAGACTATAACCTCAAGAAAGAGGGTTATAGAACTGTCCTGGCATATGACGGGCCCTCCGGCGCGGCCCTGGCCGCGCGTGAGCGGCCGGCCCTGGTCCTATTGGACATAATGTTGCCCGGCATGGACGGCCTGGAGGTATTGAAACGCCTGCGTTTCGACGCCAAAACCGCCTCACTGCCGGTCATACTGCTTACCGCCAAATCCGAGGAGACCGACAAGGTGGTCGGTCTTGAATTGGGCGCGGACGACTATATCACAAAGCCGTTCTCGATAAAGGAACTCCTGGCGCGGGTAAAATCGGTTCTGCGCCGCGCTTCCGCGAAATTCGACAAGGTTGACTGTTTCAAGGATGGCGGCTTGGAGATGGATTTCCAGAAAGTAATGGTTCTGGTCAAGGGCCGCCCCATCGAGCTTACAGCCAAGGAATTCGTTCTTCTTAAGGCATTGGTTTCCGCGGGCGGCAGGGTGCTGTCCCGTGAAGTCCTGCTTGAGAGCGCCTGGGGTATGGACTCCTCTCTTGAAGTGGAAACCCGCACTGTCGACGTGCATATAGGCACGCTGCGCAAAAAACTGAAAGGTGAGGGTGTCCGCGTCGTCACCGTTAAAAATTTCGGCTATCGTTTCGAGTGAAGCACATGTTTAAAACTTTTAAGTTCCGGCTCCTGGCCTCTTACCTGTGCGTGGTTTTCTTTTCACTGGGCCTGGCTTCCTTCCTGCTGGACCGCGCCTTTGAACAGGAAGCCCATCAAAGTCTTAATGCCTCTCTGGGCGCGCAGGCTTCGTTGATAGAAAGCCGTGTGGCCCCGGATGCCTTCAAGGCCGGCGGCGAAAAGTATTTCCCGAACCTGGCCAGGGAGATAGGCGGCCGCCTCGAAGAAAGAGTCACTTTTATATCCGTGACCGGGCTGGTTCTTGGAGATTCGGAATTTAAAGGCGGCCGGCCGGTCGGTATGGAGAATCACGCCGGGAGGCCGGAGGTGGCCTCCGCCCTGAAAGGAAAGCCGGAGTCGGCGGTGCGCCGCTCCTCTACGCTGGATATCGACATGCTGTATTTTGCCTGGCCTGCCCGCGCCAACGGCGGGATAACCGGAGTGATACGCCTTGCCGTTCCGCTTTCCGGAATTCAGAAACACCTGGCCCATATACGCCGCATCATCCTGTTCTCATCGGCCCTCTCCGCCGTTTTCGCCGTATTCCTGGGTCTTTGGCTTATAGCGATGCTTTCCAAACCTTTAGCCGATATCATCGAGGCCTCAAAACGTTTTGCCGCCGGCGACCTCGATTACAGGCTGCGTCCCGGCGGTTCGGGCGAGCTGAAAAAGCTGGCTCAAACATTTAATTCCATGGCGGAAGATCTGTCGCACAAAATAAGGGAGCTCTCCGCGCGCAAGCAGGAGATCGAAGCGGTTTTCAACAACATGTCCGAAGGGATAATCCTTACGGATGGGGTGGGCGTTATAAAAGCGCTTAACGCCGCCGCCGAGAAACTCACCGGGGTGCCCGCCGCCCAGGCCTCCGGCCGCCGCGTGAGCGATGTTTTTGGAGGGAATGGACTGGACTCCGCGACTATCGAAACGCTTTGCAGCGGCAAGCCGGTATCGCGGGATCTTTCGGCCGCGTTCAAAGAACGGGTGGATTTCCAGGTGCAGACCGTGCCCGTGCTTGAAGGCGGCCTGGTCAAGGGCTGCGTTCTTGTGGCTCATGACGTGACCGAACTCAAAAAAGTCGAGCGGATGCGCAAAGAATTCGTGGCCAATGTATCACACGAACTGAAAACCCCGCTTACCGCCATAAAAGGCAATATCGAGACCCTGATCGGCGGGGCCGTTGACGACCGCGTGCACCGGGGGGAATTTCTGAATTCGGTGCTTCGTCAGGCGGAACGACTTGAAAGTTTAGTGAACGACCTGCTGCGTCTTTCAAGCCTTGAATCCGCGACCGTCGTTGTTGAACTTTCCGAGTTTTCTCCGCGCCTTCTGGCCGGAGAGGCGCATGAGGCCCTGCTGCCGGCGTTCAAGAATAAAACTTTGTCCTTCAGCAACGATATCCCGGAAGGCCTGAAAATACGCGCTGACCGGGCAAAGTTGGAGCAGGTCTTTTTTAACCTGCTGGACAACGCTTTTAAATTCACGCCGGGCGGCGGCCGGATAAGCGCCGAAGCCGAAGATTCCGGTACTTATATTAAATTCCTTATTAAGGACACCGGCCCCGGGGTTCCCGCAAAAGATCTGCCCCGGCTTTTTGAGCGTTTTTACCGGGTGGATAAGGCCCGCTCCCGCGAGCAGGGCGGCACCGGGCTCGGTCTCTCGATAGTCAAGCACGCCGTTGAACTGCATGGCGGTTCAGTCGGAGCGGACAGCGTGGAAGGGCGCGGTTCCACCTTCTGGTTCACTATCCCCAAATAATACAGCGTGGCCGGAAAAAGGCGGGCTGGGTTTGAAATAACCCGGTCCGCCGGTTTTTTTATTTTACCCGCATTTTACCCCGCCTTTATAGCCTCTTAATCCCGCTTTTTTACAATTTGTATGTAACGTTCGGGATCTCAAGGAGGTTATACATGAATAAAAAGCTGAAGCTGATCACGGTTGCACTGGCCTTGGTCTGCGCGTTCGCTTCGTCCGCTCCGGCCGGAGAACTGGATATTCTGCTGGACCGGCTGGTAGACAAGAACGTGCTTGACGCGGGTGAGGCGCAGGAGATACGCGTGGAAACCCAGGAGGAAGCGAAACGGGAAATTTCTACCCAAACCAATCTCGTTCTGCCGCTGTGGCTGCAGGCTATGAAACTGCGCGGTGATGTGCGCGCACGGTACGAATTCAAGGATAACAGGAATAATAGATATAACCAGCACAGGGTGAGATACCGCCTCCGCTTCGGCGCGGACGCGAAGATAAACGAAAAGGTGTACGCGAGTTTCGGTTTCGCCAGCGGGTCCAGCGCCGATCCCCGCTCCACCAACCAGACCCTCACCGACAACTTCGCGAAGAAGAGCCTGTACATAGATTACGCGTCTATCGAGTACAACCTGAGCAACAGCCTGGCATTCACCGTCGGCCGCATGAAGAACCCGCTCTGGCTGACCAACGACATGATCTGGGACACGGATATCAACATGGAAGGGGCGGCGGCCAAGTTCGTTACGCCGCTCAACCGCAACTGGCAGCTCTTCTCGAACGCCGGGTTCATGCTGTTGGGCGAATCGCTGACGGTCGCGGATGATCCTTACCTCGCCATGCTGCAGCCGGGAGTGGCGTGGAAAAATGACAGCGGGACCCGTGATATCAAGTTCGGCGCCGCCGTCTACTCGTTCACACATGTCAGAAATCGGGCGGTGATGGCCAACAGGCCTTCAACCACTGAGGGCTACCAGCTGGCCAATAGTACGATAACGAATACCATATATAAGTATGACTATGATTCCGTAAGCCCGGAAATAGAGTTGAACGCGGACATTGCGCCTGTGTATATTCCGCTGCTGGGCGCGCTCGGCTACAACATCTCGTACGCGGGACTGTTCGGCAACTACATACAGGCCCTCGGACATGCCGGGGACAGGACGGGTTGGCTGGCGGGCTTCAAACTCGGCCAGCGCAAAGTCGAGGACGCCGGGCAATGGCAGCTGCGCTACAGCTTTCGCCGGCTTGGAAAGGACGCCTGGATGGACACTTATCCCGACTCCGACTTTTTCGGCGGTTCAACAGGCGTGATGGGGCATGAGGCGCTGCTTACGCTGGGTCTGTTGAAGGACTTCTCCACGGACCTTGATTACTATGTCGCCAGGCCCACCACCGGCAATCTGAAGGGCGAGAGGGTTTTCGAGTTTGATTTCAACGTCAAATTCTGAGCTTTGGAAGTATATTAGGGGTGGACTTTACGGCAGTCTTGCGTACACCCATGGACACAATAACGCGAGCAATGTTGAACAGTGAAGGAGAAATATAATGAAAAAGATAATGACGATTGTGATGGTTCTCGGTTTCGCGGCTCCGGCCCTGGCCGGGCAGAAAGTGGTGATGGAAGGTTCCACAACGGTGCTCCCTATCGCACAGAAGGCGGCCGAGGAGTTCATGAAAGTGGAAAAGGACGCCGATATGTCCGTGCGGGGCGGCGGCTCCGGCGTGGGCATAGCCTCGCTTATGGACGGCACCTGCGACATAGGCGATTCTTCGCGCCCTATCAAGCAGGGCGAGCTGGATAAGGCCGCCAAGCTGGGCCGGAATATAAAAGCGCATGTTGTCGCGATGGACGGCATCGCCGCCATCGTGCACCCTTCCAACACGGTGAGCGGGCTCACCAGGGAACAGTTGAAAAAGATCTACACCACGCGCGCCGCCAACTGGAAAGAGTTCGGCGGCCCGGACCTTAAGATCGTGGTGGTCTCGCGCGACAGCGCGAGCGGCACTTTCGAGGCTTTCGGAGAACTGGTGCTGAACAAGAAAAACGTGCGCCCCGACGCTATAATGCAGGCGTCCAACCAGGGCGTGGCTTCCATAGTGGCGAGAACTCCCGGGGCTATAGGCTATGTGGGCCTGGGCTATATCAGCGCTTCAGTGAAGGCTGTTCCGGTCAACGGTATCATGCCCTCCAAGGAAACCGTGCTCAGGGGCAAATACCCCGTTTCCAGGCCGCTTTTCATGTATACTGCGGGGGACCCGGAAGGCATGGTGAAGAAGTTCCTGGAATTCGTTAAGGGACCCGAAGGGCAGAAGCTGGTGGAGGAAGAAGGTTTCGTGTCGCTAAAAAAGTAGGAGTTTCTAAGTTAGAAGATAAACGCGGCGGACCGCGCGGGGAGTTGGTTTGAATATTTTGAGGCTCCCCGCGCGAACAACACAATGATAAAGCGCAATAAAGAAAAAGGCATAGAGTGGCTCTTCACGGCTCTGGCTTTCTCTTCTCTGGTGTTCCTGACCGGGATAGTAATAGTGCTGGTTAAAGAGGCTCTCCCCATCTTCTCCACGGTCAGCCTGCCGGCTTTCCTTGGCGGGAAAAGCTGGTACCCTACGGCTGAGCCGCCGGAATTCGGCATCTTTCCGCTTATCATGGCTTCGTTCTGGGTGAGCGCCGGGGCAATGCTGATCTGCGTTCCGCTGGGCGTGGGCAGCGCGCTTTATCTGCACGAGCTGGCCGGGGAACGGCAGCGCGCGGTGCTTAAGCCGGTCATAGAGGTCCTCGCTTCCGTGCCATCCATAATTTACGGTTTCTTCGGCATGGTCATTTTAGCGCCTTTCCTTCAACAACGTTTTAACCTGCCGATAGGGCTCTGCGTACTGAGTACCAGCATAGTGCTTGGCATGATGGCCACGCCCACGGTGGCCAGTATAGCCGAAGACGCGCTGGGATATGTGCCCAGGTCGTTCCGCGAGGCTTCGTTCGCGCTGGGCGCCAACCGCTGGGAAACCCTGACCAAAGTGATCATACCGGCCGCCGGTTCAGGCATCTCTACCGCCGTCATACTGGGAATGAGCCGGGCCATAGGCGAGACCATGACCGTGCTTATGGTGGCCGGCGGAGCCGCGGTCGTGCCCAGTTCTATTTTTGACCCGGTGCGGCCCATGACGGCCGCGATAGCCGCCGAGATGGGGGAAGCGCCGGTCGGCAGTGATCATTACCACGCTCTGTTCGCGGTGGCGCTGGCGCTTTTTCTCGTCACGTTCGCGTTCAATATAATCGCCGAGCTTATAAGCCGCCGCTACCGGCTGAAACTGGGGCTTTCAAGGTAATATGACAAAGCGCGATATAATTCAGAAAACCGGTTTTACCCTGCTGGCCATGTGCATGGCGGCCAACATCGTTTTTCTGGGAATGATAGTATTCTTCATAGCTTCCAGGGGGCTTCCGGCCATAAGCTGGGAATTCCTTACCCAGGCGCCGAGAAACGCCATGACGCAGGGCGGAGTGGCCCCGGCGATAGTCGGCACTCTTTACCTGACCCTGGGAGCCGTACTTGTCGCCCTGCCGCTCGGCGTGGCCTGCGCCATTTATCTCACGGAGTATTCCCCTAAAGGCTGGATCGTGAACCTGATAAGGATAAGCGTCAACAATCTGGCGGGCGTGCCTTCGGTGGTGTTCGGACTTTTCGGCCTGGCGATCTTCGTTAAAAAGGCGGGATTCGGCGTTTCCATGCTGTCAGGCTCTCTGACGCTCGGCATACTCGCCCTGCCGGTCATAATTTCAGCCTCCCAGGAGGCGCTTATAGCTGTGCCGCAATCCATCAGGGAGGCTTCGCTTGCGCTGGGCGCCACGCGCTGGGAAACCATACGCCGGGTGGTGCTGCCCGCCGCCCTTCCCGGCATCCTGACAGGGGTGATCTTAAGCGTGGGCCGTGTGGCCGGGGAAACGGCGCCGATATTATTCACCGCGGCCGCGTTTTACGTGAAGGGCTATCCGAAGTCGGTACTTTCGGAAGTTATGGCCCTGCCTTATCACATCTACGCGCTGATGACGGAAGGCACGCATCCTGAGATACAGACGCAGATAGCTTACGGCTCAAGCCTCATATTGTTGGCCTTGGTGCTCTCTGTTTCCATGCTGGCCATTTATATACGACAGCGGTACAGGAGGGGTTATAATGCATAGCGCACTGCATGAGCGGGGCACCGCGAACTTTTTGCTGAACGGCGGCGGGCTAAAACCCGGACATGCTTTGTTCGGCGAGGCGGAAACTTCGGGAATCGAGCCGAAGATAAGCGCCCGCGGCGTCAATTTTTACTACGGCTCCAAACGGGCGCTGAAAGATATAAATATGGATTTCAGCCCGCGCCTGGTAACGGCAATCATCGGCCCGTCGGGCTGCGGCAAGTCCACTTTCATCCGCCTGCTTAACCGGATGAACGAACTTGTGCCCGGCACCCGGCTGGAGGGGGAGATACTGCTTGACGGCCTGGACATCGTCGCCCCGGTCTGCGACGCCGCCGAGCTCAGAAAACGCGTGGGCATGGTTTTTCAGAAGCCCAACCCTTTTCCAAAGAGCATACTCGAGAACGTGGCTTACGGCCTTGAGATAAACGGCTCCCTCGACCGGCGCGCGATAGAGGAAAAAGTGGAGGATTCGCTGAAGAAAGCCGCGCTCTGGGACGAAGTAAAGGACCGATTGCGTGAAAGCGCTCTGGGCTTGTCAGGCGGGCAGCAACAGCGGCTCTGTATAGCCCGCTGCCTGGCCGTGGAACCGGAAGTGATACTTTTCGACGAGCCTTGTGCCAGCCTGGACCCCATCTCCACCGCCAAGATAGAGGAATTGATACTTAAACTTAAAAAAACCTATACCATAGTCATAGTAACGCACAATATGCAGCAGGCGGCCCGGGTTTCCGACCGGACGGCTTTTTTCCTTATGGGAGAGCTGATAGAATACGGCGCCACCGGGATGATCTTCAAAGCGCCGCGCGACAGGCGCACTGAAGACTATATTACGGGCCGGTTCGGCTGAGGAGTAAGTCGTAAAAAATAAGACGTAAAGAACGAAAAGAGAGGGGTGCTATGCAAAGACATTTTGACGAGGAATTGCAGCAACTAAAGAGCGATATTATGAAAATGGCCTCGCTTACGCGGCAGGCTCTGATGAACTCCGTAGAGGCTCTCAAAAGCCGGGACCCGGCTGCCGCCAAACGCGTGATAGACGGCGATACGGAGTTGGACGCGCTGGAACTGGAAATAGACGAGAAGTGCATTAACCTCATCGCCCTGCACCAGCCCATGGCCGGCGACCTGCGCTTCATAACCACCGGCATGAAGTTGAACACCGAACTTGAGAGGATAGGCGACCTGGCGGTGGATGTCGCCCAGCGCGCTATTGATATTTCCGGCAAGCCGCTGCTCAAGCCGCTGGTGGATATCCCCCGGCTGGCCATTATGGCCGGGCGCATGACCGGCGAGGCCATAGAAGCTTTCATAAAAAGCGACGCCGGCCTGGCCCGGAAAGTAGTTCTTTCGGACCCCGAGGCCGACTACATAAAACGGGCTGTAGAAAAAGAACTGATATACGACTATATGATGAAAGACGGCTCCACGTCCGACAGAGCGGTGCCGCTGCTTCTTGCGGCGAGGCATCTTGAGCGCATATGCGATCATGCCGTAAGCATGGCGGAGGACATTATCTATATGGTGGAGGCGCGTGTAGTGCGCCACCACCCGGAAGCGCTGGGATAAAGCGTACGCGGTCGGGGCCGTCGATATTCGATTTTACATGGATTTTACACGGGCTTTAAGGCGTCTTCATACGCTTCAGCTATACTATTCTCGAAGTTGAACGAAAAAGGGGTGGACTGGGCGGCAGTCCTGCGCCACCCATGGACACAATAACGCGAACAAT
>Ga0334722_10002533_pt1 | contig 20581 bp, 18 predicted proteins | sample C3_bottom_MG_FD_207210 | JGI IMG/M metagenome (GOLD analysis project Ga0334722, IMG submission 207210) | Sediment microbial communities from Yellowstone Lake, YNP, Wyoming, USA - C3_bottom | ecosystem: Environmental > Aquatic > Freshwater > Lake > Sediment | place: USA: Wyoming | collected... | reverse complement strand
AAAAAGCGGCCAGCTCCCTGATGTAGGCATGGTCCTCCATCCCCTTGATGCTGTATACCTGACCGAGTATTTCGACCGATACGCTCTCCATACTATTCACCGAAATTGGTGCTTGCTCTTATAACAGCGCGTCCACAAATTCCTTCGGCTCGAACTCACGCAAATCTTCAATGGCCTCGCCGATGCCCACGAACTTGACCGGGATCCCCAGTTCTTTATTGATGGCAAAGACAATGCCGCCCTTCGACGTCCCGTCGAGCTTCGTCAGCACGATGCCGGTGACGCCGATTGCTTCATGGAACATCCTGGCCTGGACCAGGGCGTTTTGGCCAGTATTGCCGTCCAGGACCAGCAGTGTCTCATGGGGCGCGCCCGGCAGTTCTCGCGATACGATGCGCTTCACTTTTTTGAGCTCTTCCATAAGATTGGATTTCGTATGCAGCCTGCCGGCAGTGTCAATAATGAGCACATCCACGGCCCTGGCCTTGGCGGCCGTAACGGCATCGAACACGACAGCGCTCGGATCAGCCCCCTCCTGATGCTTGATCACCGGAATGCCTGCCCGTTCTCCCCATATGGACAACTGCTCGGACGCCGCGGCCCTGAAGGTATCTCCCGCGGCCAGCATCACCTGTTTGCCCTGTGCTTGCAGCCGCCGCGCCAGCTTGCCGATCGTGGTGGTCTTTCCCGTGCCGTTCACGCCGATCACAAGGACCACCGAGGGTGAAGCGGCAACCGTGAACTTCGACGTTCCCGATGACAGGATCTCCAACAGAAGATGTTTGAGGCGCTCCCGCACCTGGTCAGGCGTTGAAAGCTCCTGGCGCTTGAACCGTTCCGTCAGGTCCTTCAGCACAAAGGCGGCGGTCTCAACCCCCACATCCGATGCGATCAGCGCTTCTTCCAGTTCATCGAGGAAAGCCTCATCGATCTTTTGGCCGAGGATGAGCGTGCCGAGCTTATCAGCAATATTCTTCCTGGTCTTCGCCAGTCCATCACTCAGACTTTTCAGTATACCCAGCATAATGACCCCAATTCAAAATTTAAAAAGGAACATTCAACACGTTGAATCTTGCATTTTGAATCTTGAGTCTTGAATTTTGAATCCTGACGGCACCGCGGTGACGTCAAAGGTCAAGCGGCAATTTTCCCGATTTCGCCGGCCCGCTTCGCGCCGCGCGCTGCTCATTCTTCGATCCTGATGCAGCAGCGGCTTTATTGCTTTCCCCCGCCTCATCCTGTTCAGCAGGTTCAGCATCCGCTTCCGCATAGCTTGCCTTGCGGTACAGATAGCGGTCGTGCATTTTGTTAAAACCGGTCCATCCGCCCTCAACGATATTTTCCTTTTGCAGGGTGGCCTGGAAATTATTGATCTTGGCCGAAAGGTCGTCAAGATAATGAATGACCACCGCTTCCTGGATCTTGGGGCGCTTGGGCGAGCCGAACTCGTACTCGCCGTGGTGCGAGAGCATGATATGCTTCAGCAGCATCGTAAGCTCCGTTGGGAACCCGGGGATCGTATTGATCTTTTCGACCAGCATCTCATAGCCCAGCGAGATATGGCCGATAAGCCTTCCCTCGGTCGTATACTCGATCGATTTCCGCACTGCCAGTTCGCGGACCTTGCCGATATCGTGCAGAAAAGCGCCCGTCGTCAGCAGATCGCCGTCGATGGACGGAAAATGTTTTGCCACGTCGCGCGACAGGGAGATCATTTCAAGGAGATGCTCCAGCAGCCCGCCGATGAAATTATGATGCATCGCTTTTGCCGCCGGTATGCGTCTGAGCAGGTCCATGAAAGCCTGGTCGTTCAGAAAGGAGTTCATGAGCTGCTTTAAATGGGGGTTGGTGACGCTGGCTGCCGCAGCCGTGAGCTCTGCCACCATCTCATCGATGTTGCGTTTTGAGGCCAAAAGGAAATTGGCTATGTCCACACGGGAATCGTCGACCTTCTCCAGGGTTTTCATCTTGATCTGCATCGAGCCCTGATAGTTGGCGGCAATGCCCTTGATCTTTACAAAATCCTCGCGCTCGAACCTGCCGGCGACCTCATCGGCGTTGTCCCACAACCTGCCGTCGATCTCGCCGGTCTTGTCGGAGAGCTTGATCGAAAGATAGGTCACGCCGTTCTTGGCGGTTGAAACCTGTTTTGTCGTTGCCAGGTAGATTTCTTCCACCCAGTCGCCTTCTTTGAGAGATGCTATCGTCTGCATGTGTTCCTTTCTCTGTGCTTCTGTGGGCGATAATAAACCATCCCTCCCGCATTGTCAAACGGAAAGCGGCCAAACAGGCGGCGGAAACGGTGTTCTGCGGGCAGAACTAAAAAAACCGGCCAACATATCTGGCCGGTTTAAATAGATGAACCTGAAAAAGGCATTTGGACACGGATAAAATCGGATAAGTGACGGATAACGGCGGAAATTTCTTTTTCAAAAGATCCACCCAAAAGGTGAATGCTTTGCATTGGAATTTATCCGCTTTTATCAGACGTTAATCCGCCCCTTCCGTGTCAAATGCTTTTTTTAGGATGAATGGTCTGCGTGAAAGTTGCAGCGTAGATCATTTTTTCTTAACACATGCCTTGTACTCGCCGTTCTCGCTGGAGATCCTGAGAAATTCGTGGCCGGTCATCTTGCACCAGGCAGGCATATCTTTCACGATCCCGTCGTCATCGGACAGCACTTCAAGGACCTGCCCCGACTGCATTTCTTTGATCTTGTTCGACGTCTTAAAGATAGGCATGGGGCAGGCAAGCCCCACACAATCGAGACTAAAATCCGGCTTGATGTCATTACTCTCCATAGGTAAGACCCTCAGACTGTTTTAATTCCGCATTTCGAAATCCGCATTCCGAAATTGCCTTACTCTCCCATATCGTGATCATGCCCTGTGTCGGCGGACAGTTTCACCGGCGAAGTCTTGCCCTGCTTTTTGTAGTAATCGTCGAGCGCGGACTTGAGCGCCTCTTCCGCCAGCACCGAGCAGTGCATCTTCACCTTGGGCAGGCCACCCAAAGCCTCGGCCACCGCGGCATTCGATATCTTGAGCGCCTCATCGATGGACTTGCCCTTCACCAGATCCGTGACCATGCTGCTCGTGGCAATGGCCGCGCCGCAGCCGAAGGTCTTGAACTTGGCATCAACGATGATATTGTTCTCCACCTTGATGTACAGGCGCATCACGTCGCCGCATACCGGATTGCCGACCGTGCCCACGCCATCAGCGTTCTCGATCTCCCCCACGTTGTGAGGCTGTGCAAAATGCTCCATCACTTTTGAACTGTACTGTTCCATAGCATCCTCCTCAGCGAGCTTTTTCTTGTTTGAGCATATCTTCATACAGCGGCGACATCTCCCGGAGCCGATGAACGATGGGAGGCAGCGCTTGTATGACGTAATCGATATCTTCCGTTGAATTGCCCATGCCGAGCGACATGAGCAGCGTTCCGTTGGCGACCGCCGCGTCCGTGCCGATGCAGGTCAGCACGTGCGATGATTTGAGCGACCGCGAAGTGCAGGCGGAGCCGCTCGAAACCGAGATGCCCTGCATGTTCAGGAAGAGCAGCATGGACTCCCCTTCCACATACCACATGGACATGTTCAGGTTCTGCGGCAGCCGCTTCGTGGGATGGCCGTTGATCACTACATGGTCGATCTTCTCCACCAGACCTTTCTGCAAACGGTCGCGCAGCGCTGTCAGCGTGGTCACCCGGTTCGAAAGATCCGCCATGGCAAGCTCCGCTGCCTTGCCCAGACCCACGATACCGGGAACGTTCTCAGTGCCTGAACGTCGGCCATCTTCCTGTATCCCGCCTTCGATCTGCGGTTTGATCCGCACACCTTTCCGCACATAGAGCGCGCCCACGCCTTTGGGACCATAGAACTGGTGACCCGAGAGCGACAGCGCATCAACACCCAAAGACGAAACATTCACCGGGATCCAGCCGACAGTGGCCACCGCATCAGTATGGAACAGAACGCCTTTTTCTTTGGTGATCTTGGATATTTCTTCGATCGGCTCGATGCTGCCGATCTCGTTGTTGGCATGCATGATCGAGACAAGGACCGTTTCCTTCGTGATCGCCTTGGCAACATCGGCGGGATCCACGATGCCAAACTTGTCTGTCGGCAAAGCCGTGACCGTAAATCCGGCCTTCTCGAGCGTCTTGACCGGATGGAGCACGGAGAAATGCTCGATCTGGGATACAATGATATGCTTGCCCTTCTGGCTGTTCGCCTGGGCAAGTCCCTTAAGCGCAAAGTTATTGGATTCCGCTCCGGAGGCGGTAAAAAATATCTCTTCAGGCTTGGCGTTGATGAGGGCCGCGGTCTTTGTCCGCGCCTCTTCAACAGCGTTCTTTGCCTCTCGTCCGATGTCGTGCAGGTTCGAGGGGTTGCCGAACTTGACGGTGAAGTAGGGCATCATCTCTTCGACCACTTTGGGATGGGTAGGTGTCGTGGCTGCGTGGTCCAGATATACTTTTCTCATGATCAACATGCCCCCTTTCCTGCGACAGCGAGTTTCCTTCTCGGCTTCAGGAGCTCAGGTTCCTTTTTCCGGCTCTCTTGCAAAAGGTCCTCAAAACTGATGCTGTCAAGCGCTTCTTCTATTTTTGCCCCCACCTTTGTCCAGACCATGCGGGCAACGCAGTCGTCCGCCTGCATGCAGTCATCGGATTCGCCGGGCTCCAAACAGTGCGACAGGGCGATGGGCCCCTCAAGAGCACGGACAATATCGCCGATGGTCAGTGCAGCAGGCTTCCGCGCGAGCAGATAGCCGCCTGCCGGGCCACGCACGCTTTCGATCAGTCCCGCCTTCCCGAGCTTATGCAGGATCTGCTCAAGGTAGGAAAGCGATATGCCCTGGCGTTCGGCGATCTCCTTGATGGTGATCGGCCCCTTGCCGTGCCGGGCGATCTCATATACAGCCCGGACGCCGTATTTCCCTTTGGTGGACAATTTCATAGGACAACCTCACTGGTGACAGGAAACCCGGTCATTAATACAGGACTGGTTCCATCCTCAGTAGCTTCATGCTTAAGATATCAAACCTGACTATTTCTGTCAAGTATAATGTTTCATGTTCGTGATTTTCAAATTATGCTATACTCCCGGCATGTTACAGACCAATCCCCATAACCCCATCACCAGCAAAGACAATGCCTTCATCAAGCATTTGCACGCTCTTTCTGAGTCCAAACAGAGAAAGAAAGAACAGGCCTTCCTGATCGAAGGCGTCAAAATGGTCGAAGAAGCGCTGCGGGACAACCTGGGCGTCAAGATGGTTATTGCCTCCCCTTCCCTGGTTCAGCACCATGGCAAAGGCGTGCTGAAGCTCGCCGAGAACCGGTCGGTTGAAGTGCTCTGGATCTCAGAGCGGTTAATGGACTCGATCGCTGAAAGCAAAACTCCCCAGCCGGTCATGGCAATGGTCACGATGAAAGCACACTCCGAGCAGGCTCTTCTGGCGAATGATGCCAACCTCATTGTAATAGCCCATCAGCTTCAGGACCCGGGGAACCTCGGGACCATCATCAGGACCGCCGAGGCAGTAGGCGCATCTGGCGTAGCGATCACGTCGAACACCGTTGACCCCTTTAACCCGAAAGCCATCCGGGCGTCCATGGGCAGCATCCTGCGCGTGCCGATCGTTCATAGTGGAGACGCATCAGCGTTCATCAAAACCTGCAAAGAAAAGGGATTTCAAACCGTAGCGACGGTGCTAACCGGAAGGACAACTCACTTCGATATCGACCTCAGGAAACCAACAGTGATGGTTCTCGGACAGGAAGGCGCCGGACTGCCGCAGGACATCATGGCGGACATAGACCTGCAGGTACGCATTCCCATGGCATCAACAATCGATTCGCTGAATGTGGCTACTGCGGCGGCAGTGATCTTGTATGAAGCGTTCAGGCAGAGGATGGCGCGGTAGCAGCGTTGCTGGTTCAGCGCAGATTGCCTTCCGAAGTCCATAGAGTTGCACAATTCGGAAAGTGCATAGTGAGAGGAATAAGACATGTCGCAGACTGGACTTCGATTCGACGCTGACTATGTTGAGGATATCGTCGGCTTTGCCCTCGAGTCATTCCTCAGTGTGATCAGTTTTCCGGGCCAGCGATTCACCATAGAACCGTTCTCTCGATCAAAGGAACGATGGCTGGGTGCAGATGCACGTCTTTGGGAGCACGCATCTGGCTTTCGCCCGTTTTATATGCAATTTAAGCGCCCTAGCGCTTATCTCTCCACGAGCAAATCCAAGATCATCCGCGATCGAATTAACGTGAAGCCGATTCCACTAAAAACATCACCGCGCACACTGTTTTTTCCCCTGAGGGACAAGCAAAGCAATCACAAAGACTATCAACATAACGTTCTATTCAGACTTCGTGACAGGTTGCGTCAGCGAAACATCGGCGATGCTGCTTATGTGTGCCCACTATTCCTCGATCGCGCTGCATACAGATTCCATCTTCATTTTGCAGCATTGGCCAGATGGCCGCGTTTTTGGCATGGCATCCCATGGGAGATCGCCTCTCAAGTCATTAGTAGTAGTTCTTCCTCACAGATAAGACTTGATGGAATACCCGTCCTTGCGGAACATATCAGCATTCCACCCCACGCACTAGTGCATGATGCACGACACTCGTATAGTTTCACGGAGGATGGCAACGATGTCTTTTTCCATTCGCCGAAGTTTCTCCCTGAGGGAGCCCAACGCTTGGACAAGTGGCTTTCGGGGCTGGCGGACAAGTCCTCAAATCATGTATTGCTATCACCGGAGAACTCCCTGAAGGAGTTGAAGGCTGTAATCAAGGGAGAGACTGACGATGATACGTTGCCTTTCCCGGAAGGGCTTTTCGATGGTATTGAGCCACTTGCTGCATGGATGCTGTGGGGTGATTTTTTGAAGGAATCGTTCTCAATCGAGCAATACGCTGTCATTCAATGGCGTGAATGACCACAAGGGTGACGACGAAGCACCCCACAAAATGCTCAAGAGACACTCCGGATTAAAGAGCTGAGCCTCTTGGCTTGGTGCTAGGTCTACAGAGCAAAACCGCATCACGATGCTGACACGATGAGCTGCATAGGGGGAGTTTTTGGAAAACAAAGCCATTGAGCTGATCGATAAGCTGGTCGACGGTTGGAGCGACTGGGATTCGCGCAGGGACTACTATTTGGAGGTACTTGCGCCAGCAATTGTCAATTCGAGCAGTGTCGCGAAGCTCAACGAAGACGAGCAAAAAATCGTCGATGAATTGAGGGATCTGCTTTCGACGAACGAATGGTACCGTCTGCCCGCCCTCATCAGGGATCGACGTGATCGGGAATCCATCCGTGCTTCGCATAAGGCCCGTCTTGAAGAGCAGGGCTGGGGAAAAGGATACGGAGCGCAACGTCGCGAGGATGAACGTTATGAAATGGAAAGCAGGCTGGCCCGCTACAAAGCGGCGGAAGAGAATCGCAGACTCGATGAGCTTCGCCAGGTAACTAAACAACACGAATTAGAACGGCACAAGACGGAGGATCGCGACAAACTTGCCGCTCGTAAGTCAAAATTTTTAGCTAGACTTACTCCGGTTCTAGAAAAGAATTTCCTTGACGCTGACGCTGTGTTTTCCACGGATCCCGATTCCGACTTGTATAATGACCTCAAAACAGACTTTGTTGTTGACTGGGTTAAGCGCGAACTCGGAGAAACGCTTGACCGGGAGCAGGCTGCAGCCGTTGCGGATGTTGGTGGCAATATCCAGGTTTTCGCGCGGGCTGGCAGCGGAAAGACGAGAACTCTCGTTACACGTTCAATATTCCTGCAGCGCCACTGTGGGGTACTCCCCAGTGAACTGCTTTTACTTGCTTTCAATAAAAAAGCCTCCGAAGAGATGAAGAATCGTCTCGCGGAGGCACTTGGCGATCGCCTTCCACACGTCATGACCTTCCATGCGCTCGCTCACGCTTTGGTGCACCCCGAAGAGGAACTCGTATTCGACGATGCGGGCGCCGACCAGATGGGTTTGAGTCGTGAGGTTCAGGATATTATAGACGAGCACGTGAGCTCTAAGGAGCATGGCAACTGCATTCGTGACCTGATGCTTGCACATTTTCGAGACGACTGGGAGCGCATCGTAGATGGTCGATTTCACCTCACAATGGATGAGTTTCTGGCACATCGTCGCGCACTCCCGCGAGAAAGCCTGAAGGGCGAATACGTTAAGTCGTTCGGAGAGCGGCTCATCGCAAATGCGCTGTTTGAACATGGCGTCAAGTATCAGTATGAGCGCAACTTCCGCTGGGACGATTTCAACTACCGTCCGGACTTTACAATTCCATTTGGGTTGAAAGGCGGAGTAGTTATCGAGTACTTCGGTCTTCAGGGCGATTCTGACTATGATTGGATGTCGACTATGAAGCGCACTTTCTGGGCAGAACGAAAGGAGTGGCGTTTCCTGGAATACACCCCTACTGACATCACACAACATGGCGCTGACGCGTTTGTCGCAGCCTTGGTTCAGGCATTACGTGATGCCGGTGTACCCTGTGAGCGACTGGCCGAAGAAGAAATATGGGAGCTTGTCAAAAAACGTGCCCTTGACGGCTTCACGGGAGCTGTGAGATCATTTGTAGGACGTTGCAGGAAGCGGAATCTAAGCCCCGACGATGTGACAGCACTTGTGACCTCCCACATCCCGTGCTCCACATCTGAAAGGCTATTCCTTGAGGTGGGCACGTCCGTGTACCGCTGCTATCTCAAGCGTCTCGATGACCTAAAAAAAGAAGACTTCGACGGACTCATGTGGCGCTCTGTTAAAGCTGTGCGAAGCGGACAGAGTCGCTTCGTTCGCGACCGCGGTCGAGAGCGAGGCGATCTTACAACACTCCGATACGTGATGATTGATGAGTTTCAGGACTTCTCGGCAATGTTCTATGAACTCGTTGACGCGATTCGCTCAAAAAACCCACGAGCCAGGTACTTCTGTGTGGGCGACAATTGGCAGGCCATCAACGCATTTGCGGGATCCGATCTTCGTTTCTTCGAGGACTTCGAGAAATACTTCTCTGACATCTCCCAGCACAACATACGGACCAACTATCGGTCACCAAAGGAGGTAGTGGAGAGCGGAAACGCTCTGATGATGGGCCACGGTGAGCCAGCACGAGCACATCGTTCTGACACAGGATGGGTACGGTTGTGTCAGCTCGACGACTTCAAACCGACAGCCTCTGAGTGGTCACGACACAACGGGGATGAGATCACACCCGCACTGCTTCGGCTCCTTCGCGTTCTGCTGAATCGCGGTCTCGACGTCGTCATGCTATCTCGACGAAACGGCGTCCCATGGTATGTTCACTACGACGATGGGGCAGCGCGATCCTCGGACGCGCTGGCCCAATTTCTGGAACACATTCGTTCCTACTTGCCTATAGAAGACCGAGGGCGAGTTTCCATCTCTACTGCACATAAATACAAGGGGCTAGAACGTGCTGCGGTGATTATCTTGGACGCTACAGATCGCAGCTACCCCCTCATTCACCCGCACTGGGTCTTTCTAAGACTTTTCGGCGACAGTATCGCGCACATTGTAGATGAAGAGCGGCGGCTGTTCTACGTGGCAATCACCCGAGCTACAGATTCCCTAGCCATTCTTACAGACACACCTGCCCAGAGTCCGTTTCTCACAGAAATCTACAAACACGCACCCATGAGTCCGCTGAGTTGGGAGACGCTACCGCCGGTACCCTCCCTAGATAGTCCCCGGCTGGAAGTCAGAGTGTTTAATGCGTATGAGGTAAGGGATCAGCTCAAGGATCTCGGGTATCGTTGGGATGCACGGGCGAAGTGCTGGCTAAGAGCCCACATGGCAGAAGGGTTCTCACTCGATGGGCTTTTAGGGCAAGCATGGGCAAGTCGCGGGGTCAGGATTGAGGTTTACTCGGAGACAGGTAAATTGCTGCACCAAAGATGATTGCGATGCCGCAACACGCCGCGCCTGATCCTTTCCGGACTCTTTACGAGTTTTATTTCTTTGAAACCTATCAGGTTACGTTCGTATTTTTCAGAATCTCCTTTGGAAATCACATCGTTATTGTTGACATCGCCTTGAATCCGGCATATAGTCTTCGATAATAGAGTGCATGCATGGTGCGGCATGTTCATTGCAAAACTAGTTGATACTTCTCGTGACTTGGAATACTGATACTTTCCCCAAGGAGACTATAAAATGGGTAAGAGAGCCACATTGCTTTGTTGTTTCATGCTAATGTTTTTGCAAGGTTGTCAAATGTCGCAATTAGAAGGGGCAATACGGCCGGAGAATCCTTTTCTAAAGCCTAAAATTGCCATAATATCGGAAAATCGTTTAGCAAATGCTCTTGGCACAAAACTATTCACGAAAGGATTTGCAATTATTGAGAGATTGCGCTTGGTTGCTGTCTTGCGAGAAAAATCCTTGCAGATGTCTGGCTTGACAGATGAGCAACTCATCGAGGCAGGCAAGGTTCTTAATGTCGATGCAATAATATTTGTTGAAACCTCCGGGGTAGAGCGCGGGGATATTTACACTGCCTACATTAAAATTGTCAGCGTTAAGAGCGGTGCTATTATGGGTTCATTTAACTACCAAAATGGCCGCGGACCTACAAAAGATAGCTTCAATGAAGCAGCAGACAAACTTACCGATGCAATCAATAATGGATATCAAAACTCAACGGAAACAAAACTTGATCCGCCAAAAAACATGCCGACTTCTAATTTCAATTCGGGCAACCCCTGATTCCAAATCAACGGCCGGCACTCCGATGCGAACGCCTTGCGCTAGATGTTTTTTGACGTTGTGGCGCGAATGCACTTAACGACGATCAGGTGTGCCGCGAACCGTATCCCACAAAAACGAATAGAATGAACGGCTACAGCTCCCGCTCATTCGCGTCATTAGGACAAGGGGTCAGACTTAAGAATTGACATTCTTGCCATGAGAACTTTCGTTGTGTCCCGAGTGTCTTTTCGGTTTATTAATAGTGCGGTATCTGCCATAACGATGTCATGCCGCGTTACGCCCGCTTAGACGCCACCTGTGCCCTGCACCACATCATGGTCCTGGGGATCGACGAGTAAAATTTTTTCGCGATGCAACATAAGTAACAACGTTCCAAAGACCTTCGTCCCAAAGTCCTTTTAACCTTGTGTCCGCGCAACACCTGCCCGAAAAACACCCCATCGTTTTTATTGACAAACCAGCGGCTATCTGTATAATCATACAAGCCATCCGGGGAATTCCCTTCACCTGCGCGCGCCGTAATTACATCCGTCTTGAAGTTTTTTTTACTATTTCGAAACAACAAAGGAGGAATCGCCATGACTGCCACAACACTGAAACGTACTGTTTGTACACTTTTCTGCATGTGCCTTATGGTTACGCTGATGCCCGTTGCGGCCTTTTCCTGGGAAGCTGCAACGCATGCGTATATCGAAGCGCACCTTCAAAAGATGCAGGGACGAGCCGACGCGGATGTAATGGCCAACCGGATCTATGGGGCCAATGCAATCGACATTTTCAACTTCGACTTCACGCCCGTTTCCCAGGCCTTTTCCGCATATCTCCACGATCCCACCCAGGAGCACTTCCTGAATGTCCGGGACAACGCGGTCAGCGAATCTGAGAAGGCCTTTGCCTACGGGTTCGTGAGCCATAACAACACATGGGGCATGGACTCCACAGCCCACCTATCCGGCATTACCCTCGGCAGGGGCGAGGGGTATGTCATGGCCAAGGCCCGGGTGCTGGCTGCCATGCTCAAGCCGATACTGGAATCACCCGAGATCGGGTTGTATCTTCCTGACGCCGTTTTGCTGAACATCTGTCATCAGATGGTGGAGACAGGCGTTGACTTCCTCGTGCGGGGTCTTGATCCAGCAATCGGCAACACACTCATGCAGGCGGCGTATAACCGGAGCGAGGCGATCCCCGGCCTCCTGGTGAAATCCTTTGTTCCGGATTTTTCCGGTCTCGCCGGAGGTCCTGAAAATGCAGGGCAAATGATCAGGACAGCGGAAGGAATCTTCCAGACAAGAATGATGGCCTATGGATGGGCGCTGACGCAGGACAATGCCTTTGATCTTGTTGCAGACAGCATCGCGCGCATTGCGGAAGGTTTTCTGGGCCTTCCCGAAGGTTCCGGCGCGGCCCTCCTCCCCGTCATCCAGCAGGCCATGATCGCGTCGATGTCGCTCTGCGCGCAGGATTTTGAACAAGAACTCCATGCCACAACAGGGTGGGTCAATGGAAATTTAAGTTCTGCGGGAATCACGTGGTAAGAAACGAGGATGTTGTTCAGGGAAGCGTAACAGCTTAGGTCAATAATTATCCGCAGATTTCGCAGATGGACGCAGATTTTTAAAACCACAACTCATGTTTGTTTTAATCTGTGAAATCTGCGTAATCTGCGGATAAAAGGGTTTTTCTCAGGTGTAACGCCCTTCTGGGTTCAGATGTTCTTTTGGTACAGCGCGGTTCGCCCGGCATCACTATTCCGACACCGTCTTCTTTTTCTTCTTCTTTTTAGCGGAGCCTGTTTTTTTCTTCGTTGATGCGGTTTGTGCTCTGCTTCGCTCCACCAGAACAGATGACGATTGCGACGTGCGTACCGATGAAGGAACCGTCGATGACGCCGGCACCGGGTGGATGGTGGTCGTCGAAGTCCCGGTCTGCAAGACAGAAGGAAGCGCGGTTTCCACCGGACGCGTCACCAGGGGTGCTCCAATCATTGGCACCGCAGAGGGTTGCATTGGCGTCTCGTTCGCTTTTGTCCAAGTGTAGTATACCGCCGCCCCGGTTGCAAGGAGCAGGATCATTGCCGCGGAGACAAAATATCTCCTGAGATGCGCCAGCGCAGAGACCTTGGAGGTGATGATCACGGTTTCCCCTGCCGGCGCCGCCTCGAACACCTTCATGGACACGAGGTACTCCGCGATCCGCGTAAGTGAGGCGGCCTTCGTTGTCCTGCCTGCCATGCGTTGTCCCAGTTTCTTCTCGACCTCCAGCATGGAATCGTAGCGTCTCTTCGGCTTCTTCCGGAGACACTTCTTAATGACGCGCTGAAGACCCCAGGGGATGTCGCTGTTGACGCGTCGAGGGGCGCGGAACTTGTCCTTCAGGATCTTGGCGCTCACCGACCGGTCATCTTCATCGGCGAAGGGCTTCACCCCGGTGAATAGCTCATACAACACGATGCCGAACGAAAAGATATCGGACCGCGTGTCAAGATGCTGGCCGAGGATCTGCTCGGGCGACATGTACGCGGGCGTCCCGATAAGCGTGCCGGGAATGGTCAGGGATTCAAGGTTCCTGCTCTGGGCGATGCCGAAATCCATGAGCTTGACCTCGCCGTTCCGCTTGATCATGATGTTGCTCGGCTTGATGTCGCGGTGGATGAGCCCGCGCATGTGCGCGTAATCGAGGGCATTGCATACCTGAATGGCGACCATGATGCCGACATCAATGGGCAGCGCCCCGATCTTCTCGATGACATCGGCGAGGTTGGCGCCGTCAACGTATTCCATCACAATGCAGTAGGTCGGTTTTTTCCAATAGTCATAGATATGGACGATGTTCTCGTGCTGGAGAGAAGCGGCCACCTGGCTTTCGCGTTCGAACCTGCGGACGATCTGGTCATCGGCATGGTAGGCCCGCTTCAGTTCCTTGATGGCTACCTGTCGATCAAGGGACTTCTGGACAGCCTTGTACACGGTCGCCATGCCCCCGGTCCCGAGTTCGCCTGCTATTTCATATTCATCTTTTAGCAGCTGTCTTGACACAACTAAACCTCCGTCACCCACACCACCACCGCGGTGATATTGTCCACCCCGCCCCGCTCGTTCGCCGCTGCCAGCAGTTTCTGAACCGTCTCCTTGGGGGAGGACGTGGCGAGGATCCTGCCGATCTCTGTATCAGCCAGCATCTCCGTCAGACCGTCGGTGCACAGGAGGAACAGATCGTCCTTCTTCAGCGCATGGTTCGTGACGTCCGCTTTCATTTCCTTGTCGATGCCCAGTGCCCGGGTGATCATGTGGCGGTAGGGACTCGAGCGCGCCTGTTCCAGGGTAAAGGTCCCGGCACTGACCTGCTCTGCCACAAAGGAATGATCATTCGTCAGTTGTAAGAGCTTTCCGGTCCGGAAAAGATACGCGCGGCTGTCGCCGATATGGGCAATGAACGCTTGTTTATCCCTGAGGAGGAGCGCCGTCAACGTGGTCCCCATGTTCGCAAGCCCGGGGTTCTGCGACCGTTCCTGTTGGATAGCGCGGTTTGCAAGCGTGGCCGCTTCCCTGAGCGCGGAGACCGAGGGGTCGTCCGTGCGGACGCGTCCGGCCGGCGGGGTCCGGTCCTTTTCGCCGAGCAGGTCCGGCACTGCCCTGGCGAGCGTCTCCACGGCGATGCGGCTTGCGACCTCGCCGCCCTCGTTTCCCCCGATGCCGTCCGCGACCGCGTAGAGGCCCAGCTTGTCGTTCAGGAGCAAGGCATCCTCGTTATTGGCCCGTTTCTTTCCGGGATCGGTCCCGCCAAAGGCTGTCTTCTTCATTATGCTATCTCGTATGTTCTGTTCCTGCGGGTATCCTCGAGAATGAACTGGAGCGTGGTGTCCCCGACACGAAACTTGTCCCCGTGGCGCAATTTTCTCTGCCGTATGGATGCCCCCCGCATGTGGGTGCCGTTCGTGCTGTCCAGGTCCTTGAGAATAAAGTCGCTTTCATGGTACACGATCACGGCATGCTCCCGGGAAGCCAGCGGGTCCTTGATCCGGACCTGGGCCTCCGCGCTCCTGCCGATCACCGCGTATGCTTTATCGATCGGATATTCCATGCCTTCGGCATATCCCTTGAGGATCACCACGGAGGCCTGATAGCGAACGGGTATTCTTTTTATCAACGGGGTCGGCTGCCGGATCTGTGTCCGGTCACTCTTTGCTTGTGGGCCTGTCATCGGTTCCCTCCGGGTTGGCGTAGTATGGGGTAAATCATAGGATAATCGCGGACAAACGTCAAGCTCAAAGCAAGAGATAGAAAATCAAAACTTTTTTGACAGGATAACAGGATTAACAGGATTGTCAGGATGAAATAATTTTCTTTCTTTTTCTGATTTTATCCCGCCTGTGGTCTGTGACCATTATCCTGTCGAAGCTTTTTGTTCCAACATCTCCGGTTTAGGTATTATCCTGAAAAGAGCTTTTGGACGCTGATAAAATCGGATAAACGCGGATAAAGACAGACGGAAAAACCCTTTTGAGACTAAAAAAGGATCACCCTTATGGCGAAGGTTCTTTCCGCCTGGAACACCTGGTTTGATCTGCGAAAATCTGCGTTCATCTGCGTCCAACTGCCTTTTTTAGGATTATCATTTCCGCGGTCTTATGATACAATGTCGCTATGAAAAAATCCGATGCAGGGAAAGCGCTCCCCGGGAGCAAGGACGACCGGACCCAGGTATTGCCCGGTCCGGGCCAGAAGCCGCTCATCCTCAAAAAAGCGCGGTTCAAAGTGACCAAAGGCAAGGACGCGGGCAAAGAGCTGGTGCTGCAGAAAGCCCATATCACGATCGGCACGCTCCCTGAGAACGACCTCGTACTGACCGATGCCACGGTCTCGCGCAGACATGCCGTTGTTGAGGAACGGACTGACGGCTACCTGCTCCGGGACCTCGACAGCACGAACGGCGCGTTCCTCGACAACGTCAAAATACGCGAGGGCTATATCACCCCGGGTTCGATCATTCGCCTCGGCCAGACAGAGCTCTCCTTTTCGCCGCTGGAAGAACGTTTCGAAACACTGACCAGCGCCTCCGAACACTTCGGCGGGCTCATCGGCTCTTCTCCTCTCATGCAGGAGGTCTACGGCCTTCTCGAACGCATCGCCCCAACGGATGTGACTGTCCTGCTCGAAGGCGAGACCGGCACGGGCAAAGAGCTTGCGGCACGGGCCATCCATGCCCACAGCCGCAGGGCCGGCAGCCCCTTTGTCGTGTTCGACTGCGGCGCGGTCGCGCCGAACCTCATTGAAAGCGAGCTCTTCGGGCATGAGAAGGGCGCATTCACGGACGCGGTCAAGGCCCGGCAGGGTTCCTTCGAACTTGCGGACAACGGCACGATATTTCTCGACGAGATCGGCGAGCTCTCTCTCGATCTTCAGCCGAAGCTCCTGCGCGCCCTGGACCAGCGCGAAACCAAGCGGGTGGGCGCGGACAAACCCGTGGCCGTGAATGTCCGCGTCATCTCCGCCACGAACAAGGACCTCGAAAAGGAGGTCAAGGCCGGACGGTTCCGTGAAGACCTGTACTACCGCCTCTCGGTCGTGCGCGTGAACATGCCACCGCTGCGAAAGAGAAAAGAGGACATCGAAACGATTGCCGGGCAGGCGCTTGCGGGGATCTCCTCGGACATCAAAAAAATAGTCACCGGCCTCTCGCCCGAGGCCGCGGCAGCGCTCACGGCCTATTCCTGGCCCGGCAACGTGCGCGAACTGAAAAATGTTCTGGGACGGGCCGCTGCCCTCTCCGACAGTGGAAGGATCGAACCCAAGGACCTGTTCCTCACCCAGGGAAAGAAAACAACCACGCTTGACGGGCTGAGCGGCAAGACCCTCGAAGAGATCGAAAAAGCCGCCATTTACGCCACGCTCAAGTCCGTCTCGGGCAACAAGACCGAGGCCGCGAAAATGCTCGGCATCGCTTATTCCACGCTGTATGAGAAGATGAAGAAGTATGGGATGCGGGAGTAACAGGAAGCGTGTAAAAACTAAATTCGTCTCTCGCAATGGCCGAGAAGAGGGCCACTCTGAGGATGCAAAGGAAATCTTTAGGTCCTAATTTTAACCCTGATGACTTGCTTTTCTTTGCGACCTTTGCGTGCTTTGCGAGAAAAGGCCTTTGCTTTGTCCCGCTCTATCCGTAATCAAGTGTATCCGTGCAAACTCCGAGCCTCCCCTACCTCAACATCACCAGAACCGCGATCGCCGCCGCAGCCACCGCTGCTTCGATCAGCATCCGCGACCATGACCTTCTGAGCACCAGCAGAGGCCGCACGATCTCCGCATCGGTCTTGACCGTAATGTGCGTTCGATACTCCCGGTCCGCTCTCGCGGCGCTGTTTGAGCAAACGTTCCTTTCGACTTGACAAGTATTAACATAAATGTTAACATTTCTTCATGAAGTGGGCGGTGACATATTACGATGAACAAGTTGAAAAGGAAATTTATTCATTGCCTGCCGGTATTCTGGCTCGATACCTCTACTATGTAGAATTGATGGAAAAGTATGGCATTGATTTACGGTCTCCGCACTCTGAACCGATGGGTGAAGGTCTTTTTGAGTTGAGACCGAAAGCGCCGGAAGGCATAGGACGAGTATTTTACTGCACAACAAAAGGCGCAACCGTTGTAATGCTTCATTCAATCGTAAAAAAGACGCAAAAAACACCTAAAAAAGATCTTGCTATGGCGAGGTCGCGTTTACAGGAGGTTAAGAATGGATAACGTACGAAAATATAAACCGGTAAAGCATACCAAAGAGAAAACAGCCCGACTGCTCGCTGCTAATCCCGAGCTTAAAAAGGCTTACGATGCACTCGAAGATGAATTTGCCGCGCTTGATGCTCTTCTGGCAGCGCGTCATAAGGCCGGGTTGAGTCAAGCAGAGATTGCGCGCCGTATGGGAGTGAAATCTTCGTCGCTTGCGCGGATAGAAACATCACTCGGAAGCCGCAAACATTCGCCCTCATTTTCAACACTGCGACGGTACGCCGAAGCTTGCGGTAAAAAACTCATAATTAAGATTGCTTAATTCTAAGCAGCCGCCCACCCCGTTGCGAAACCTGCGTACAGTGGCTTCGCTGCTCCACTTCCTTCTCCCTACCTCATCATCAATGCTCCAGCGATCACCGCCGCAGCCACCGCCGCTTCGATCAGCATCCACGGCCATGACCTTTTGAGCACCAGCAGGGGCCGCACGATCCCCGCATCGGTCTTGACCGTAATGTGCGTTCGATACTCCCGTCCCGGTCTGAGCATACCGCTCTCCACGCGGAACAGCAGCCGGGCGACATCAGGACCGAAGGAGACCGGTTTCGGATTGATCCAGCGATCATCGGTGGACAAGGTCCCTGTTGTCCCGCTCAACCCGAGGGCCATAACCGGAACGCTCACCCAGGAGGTCTTGTTCCACCACGGAAGTCTGATCAGCTTTCCCGGCCTGGCGTAAATGATATTTCCTTTTCCCTTTACCTGCCCCGGCTGTTTAAGCAAAACCTTCTGGATGGCAAGCTTCATCTCGAGCGCGCTCTGAAAACGCTTTTTCATGTCCTGCGTCAGCGCAATATTGATGATCGCCGCGGTCTCGCGGCTGAGGTCGGGATTCAGGCTCCTGGGTTCGGGAAAATCCAGCGGGTTTTCCGCGGGACTTCTGCCCGTAACACAGTGGTGCAGGGTCGCGCCGAGGGAGAAGATGTCCGAACGCACGTCGGTCTGGCCCGTGCCGTATTGCTCGGGCGCGGCATATCCCGGCGTGCCGTATACATAGGTATCTTCCTGCTTGTCCTCTTTGAAAAACCGCGCGATGCCGAAATCAATGAGCTTTATCCTGTTGTCTCGGGAGATCATGATATTCGAGGGTTTGAGGTCACGGAATATGATCGGCCGCGGCTTCTGCACGCTTAAGAAATGCATGGCTCTGCAGATCTGGAGCGCCCAGGACAACGCGAGCCGCTCGTCCACGGGTTTTCCGTGCCGTGCGGAGAGGACCTGTTCGAGCGTGCTGCCGTGGATGTACTCCATCACGATGTAATGCGCTCCCGGCACGGAGAAGTAATCATAGACCTTCGGAAGGTTCGGGTGCGTGAGACGCGCAAGGATCTGCGCCTCGGTCTGAAATTGGATCAGCGCTTCCTGCGATTTCTCCTCGGACAGCTTGTTGGACCGGAGCTCCTTGACTGCCAGGACCTTGCCCCTCTGCTGATGGTCCCGGACCTTGTAGACGCATCCCATCCCGCCTTTGCCGAGGATTGCGAGGATTTCGTATCTGCCTTTAAGTAGTTTGTTCATATAAATGCCAGGGGGCAGGAGCCAGGAGTCAGTAGACAGTAAACAGGAGACAGGAGTCCGTAGTCAGAATTAAACCTGTACCCTGTACCCGGACCCTGTACCCGGACCCTGTACCCTGGACCCTGGACCCTGGACCCTGGCCCCCCGCCCCTACGCCTTCTTCCCGCACTGCGCGCAGAATTTCGCACCCGTTCTCAGGGAACCGCCGCAGCCTGCGCAGGTCCTTGTGCTTTGTTCGCTGAACACGATCGTGGAGTTTCCGACATTTATGACATCTCCGTCTTCGAGCACCTGCCTCTTGGTGACCGGTTTTTTATTCACCAGCGTGCCGGTTTCAGAACCCTTGTCCTCAATGATATATCGTCCGTTCTCCAGAAGGACCTCGGCATGGTGCTGCGAAATGCCGTTGTCCTTAAACAGACCGAGCGTGTTTCGTTCGTCCCTGCCGATGGTAACGGTCGAGCCGATGTCGATGTCCTTCTTCGTGCCCTGGCCCCGGACCAGGCTCAGGTGGCCTGTCTGGTACTGTTGCTCGATCTTCCTGAGCGACATGGTTATGAATCCCAGGATGCTCATCAGCGGGATGACGAAAGCCCATAGTGGCGGCCTGGCGCCCGCGCCAAAGAGCGACGACTGGGGCTGGAAATACGCGCGCGTGGTCTGCTCACCAGTTCCAAGCATAAGCGTCACGTTCCTGAGATAGTCGGCCCGTTTCTGCGTACGGTACGTGATGACATACTCATTGTGGATCCTGTTGCTGATGGTCGAATAAATGTCCGCAAGCCCGTCGGCCTTGGGCGTGTAAAAATACGTGCCGCCTGTATCTTTGGCGATCCGTTCCAGCCGCGCGGTCCGGACGTCTTTTCCGAGGCCGATCACGGAAACCGAAACATTTGCCTTGGACGCCGACTCGATTGCCTGTTCGATGTCGAGCGCGCCGCGGTTCGCGATCCCATCGGTCAGAACGATCACGGCCCTCCGGCCCGAGACAGTGCGGACCGATTCAACGCCCCGGACTATTGCATCGTAGAGCGCCGTATGGCCGCCCGGTTGAATGTTCACAACAGCTTTCCGGAGAATCTCCTGGCTGTTGGTCAGCGGCTCCAGCGCGTCCACTGCATCGCTGAATGCGAAGAGCGCCGCGCTGTCGCCGGGCTCCATGAGCGAGATGAAGCGAAGCACCGACTCCTTTGCACGCTCGATCTTTTCGCCTGTCATGGATTCGCTCCGATCCAGCACGATCGCAAGGCTGAGCGGATCGCGAAGACCGCTTGTCCCGGCCATTTGCATACTGTCGATCGCGACAGCATGGTTATTTTCCGTAAGCGTTACCTGCTCCTTCGTCTGCCCGCGGACCGGTTTGCCGTTCGCGTCAAGCACAGAGACATAGGCCTTAACCAGCGGAAATTGTCCCAGATCAAACTGCGTGATCTGCAGCGAGACATTCCCGCCTGCCTGCGCCGTCATTCCTCCTCCGGCCATCCCGAACAGGGTG
>Ga0334722_10002532_pt1 | contig 20584 bp, 18 predicted proteins | sample C3_bottom_MG_FD_207210 | JGI IMG/M metagenome (GOLD analysis project Ga0334722, IMG submission 207210) | Sediment microbial communities from Yellowstone Lake, YNP, Wyoming, USA - C3_bottom | ecosystem: Environmental > Aquatic > Freshwater > Lake > Sediment | place: USA: Wyoming | collected... | reverse complement strand
GTGCAAAGGTGAGGTGCGTGTAGTCCAAGGGGATGCTCCTTGATTGCCTAGGAACAAGAAAGGTACACCCCAACGCATCTCACCTTCCTCTAAACCCCAGATGTCGCACTTCGACGTTAAATTCGCAGATCGCCCGGAAACCCGCGCCCCTATTGGCTAAGGGCCGTTTGCGAATGAAGCAATAACGCAAAATAATGGGGCCAGATCAGTCTGACCCTCTTGCTATTCGGTTCCACTTGCCTTTAGCTCGCGGACCTCACGAGCCGCGATCATGGCAGACATGCGCGCGATTCTGCAACGTTCCAATCTCTCGTACTGATCCGCGATGTCCTCGGATGCTACCTGCGCACCGCCTGGCACTGCCGCATCGGCTTCCTCTTGTTGCAACAGTAGGGAGTGCACTGCTAGCCAAATCGCGTATCGGGTGTTGAACGATCTCGCGAGTGCGTGATCCCGATGCTCTAGCGCCGTGACTTCTTTCGCGTAGCTAGGGTAGACAGTCGAGTACCAAACTACCAAGGTTCCGCTATCCATCTCCGCCGACGAAGCCGCAAACCCCGGGTCATTTAACGGCCAATCCAGAATGGCCCACTGCGTATGACTTGGGTCGATCGGACGAGGATCGATGCGCGGGATCGAGACCGCCTTCGTCGCGGGCTTGGCAGGCGGTGGTGCGACGATCTTAAAGGTCCGTGTATCGCCGATTGCGGGCAGGCCGGTCCTGGTCATCTCGACGCGAATTGTCCCGGTGACGTCGAGTTTCGCCTTGGAATCGCATCGCACAATCGCACGCATGCGGCCTCCCTTTAACGGAGTTGTACCTGCAATCGCCAAGCCATCACCCGAGATGATGAAGTTCACGCGTGACGCACGAGGATCTGAAGGATTGTGGTAGCCGCTGTTCGCATCGGTCTCGACTCGAAGATATCTACTTTGCTCCGGATAGAAGAGAATGGGCTCAGATTCATCCCACACGATTCGGACAAAAGTGGGAGGCTCTCTAGTCGCAATCGATTCTGGCTTAGGACGCGGCCCTCGCGGATTCACGGGGTGTCCGCCGCCCGGTTGTTGCCCGGGCACCCCGCCAGCCATTTCGACATTCATTCCTTGGAGACGAAGGAGTCGAGCTACCTCGCTCTGCATCTGCTTTTGTGCTTCCTGGTCTTGCTGCTGGTAGCCCTTTTCGCGTGCCTCGGCGTTCAGACGCGTTAGTTCGTCGTCAGACCTCAGCGCCTTAACGACTTCCTGCTCGATCCTGCTGTAGACCTGACCCCGTCTCGCTTCCTCTCGGTTTGAGACGAACAGCGCACGTTTCGCACCTGGCGTTAGCCGATTGCAATCGACGTGACAGATCAAGCGTTGGCGAAGGTATGAGAGATCCGCGTCCTTCCGCACCAGCACTTGAGACATTTCCGCGTGGCTCTGCCCGTGAAGTGTCAGCACGATCGGCCGCGCTGGATCTACGAAGGAGCGGATAGGTTGCTGGTTGGTCTCGGTTGGTTCCAGCACCCAGTACTCAATACCGATTGAGCCGAGGTCGCCGAGATCTACATAGTACATCGGGACACTGTGTGGAATCGTCGGTCCCTTCTTGTTCTCATCGCCGTCGTCAACAGCACCATTGAGGGCGTTCCGCGAGCCCTTGATGACACGGCGGTACTTGTGGATGCCATTGGACAGCCAGACGGGCACAACAGGATCGAACAGAACGCCATTTAGAAGTCCGTAAACGCTGGATGGCCCGAGCGACGCATTGTACTTTGTCAGGTCGTACCCAAAGTGCCGCACCCGCGTGCCAATGGGGACCTCACCGCCCGGGACATCAACCTCGAGCACCTTGTCGTCCAGGGTGAGGTACACATAGTTGCCGACCTTGGCCTCATCATCCGGTGGCGGCTCGTAATACTTCACGACGGCGAAGCCGACCCGAGTCGAACTCGTGTGCCTCGAATCAATCACTGTGAACTGACTGCACGCGAATGTGCTGGATCCGCCTTGGCCATACGCGCCCACCAGATACCGCTTCTTGATCTTGTTCGATTCGCTCAAGGAGAGAATCGTTCCCGGCATCGATTCCGGGAGGAGGCCCGTACCGCGGTCTTCAACAACCACAAGGCGATGGTTCCAATTGCCGTCGCCCTCCAAGATTTGGATCGACACCCGATCAGCCAACTGCTGTCGTTCTTTTGTAGACATTTCGCTCAGCCCGCCCTTCGGAATCCCGAGCCACGTCTGGCTGGCTTCCTTCGGCGAGCTACACTCGGGATAGCCCTTATGTCTCACATATTCTGCTTCAAGCACGGCGTCAATGCCATTGGTTAAGCGCTCAATCAGGGATCGCCCCGGATCTGACGACGCCTCAATCGTGCCGCGATTGTTCTCGCGACCAACTGGAACCCATTTCGCCGAGGAGTTTGCCGTCTCAAACTCAGTGAGAGCTTTCTCGACATCGGTAACACACATAGCTTCACTAAGGGCCTTAAAGAACTGTGACTGATTCATGCGAGTGTCACTCCGTTGGTAGCGAAACGCCCGATAGACCCTGCGAGATAGTCAGAGTTAGGCTCGATAGCGACCCAGCGACGCTTCAGAAATTCAGCGGCCGCTCCCGTCGTATTACTGCCTGCGAACGGATCCAAGACAAGATTGCGTGCTTCCGTAAGAAAGCGAACGAAGAACTCGGGCAACGCCGTTGGCATGCGCGCGGGATGGGGTGCAAGCTGATGTTGGCGACAGTAGATCTGATACGGATCGTTGGATTTTGTGTTCGAGATCGTTAGGACGTTTGGTGGGATCGCACCGTTGTTATCCTTGAGGAACGACTTCTCGTTGATGTTGTGCTCCGATGGCCGAACTCCTGCATTGTACTTCTTGCTACTAAGCAACCTGAGCATAGCCGGACTGTACTCTTTCAACACCCGGCGATTGTCTGCTTTCGGCTTATCGGTGGGGGACATCCACCACACATGCGTGTACGCATCCTTGACGCGGATTCGATCGATCGTGACCCATTGGGCTGGGCCTGGCAGGCGAGCTGGGTTGTAGCAAATGAACTGCTGACACAGGCGAAACTCGCCACGCTTGATAAAGCGCAGCATTGCTTCGAGTGCGAGCGTTGACATGACTGGACTACCCGGCTCCCACGCGTTTCCAATCTCCATTACTATGGAGCCATCATCTTTAAGGCAATCGCGGAACAAAGGAGCAAAGGCTGCCAACCACTCAATGTATTCTTCACCGACCTTGTTACCGTAGCGTTTCTTCCGGTTAAGCGGGAAGGGTGGCGACGTAAAGATTAGCTGGACCTTGCCCTTATATTTCTTCCGAAACATCGGATCCAGGATAACGTCTTCCGCGAACCCGCGATACGCGACGCCACGGCACGTTTCGTATTCAATCGAGACTCTTTTTTCGTTAGACCTGGAATTGGATGCACCCAGTGCTTCGCTAGCCATCTTGTGTACCTTTCCTCTCCGAGCGCATGCGTGTCATGAGTAGCCGGTCGGTTTGTATCGTTTGTTATCGAGCAATTATGCCCAGATGCCAGCCCATGGTTCTACAGCCCTCCACCATTCAGTAGGCGTGATAATGCGCACGCCTAGGTCTGAAAGTGCGGTTCTATAGCGAAGTATTGTTGACCAGTCGCGAGTGCAAAAAGCATCGCAATTGTACATGACCGAATCTCTGACAAGCTGTCTATCGTTCGCATCTGGAAGAAGATCCAGATTGGAAAGGCTCGACGGCAGTTGCGATAGCATTGTTTCCGTAGCCAATGTCTCCTGCCAGTAAGCCCAAAGCTCAAAGAACCAAGATTGAAGCTTTCGCCTCTGGTCAAGGCACGTTGTCGCGGTTACCTCGCGGTAGGTCAGCGGAGAAATAGCTAGCTGCCATTGTGCGCGCTGGCCCACTGTCCACAAACTGCGTAATGCTTCTACGTCCCTGGCAACGCGCTCACTGAGGGATTTCGAAGGTGGGCAATTGTCGTGAATGGTTTCGCTGTGATCAAGCAAAAGATTTACTACGCAGGTGTCAAGAAACACTCGCCCAGGAACTTGCTCAAACTGCTCGAACGCCATTGCGCGCCACCTTAAACAAGAATACCTGCGGGTACGTGAAACCTAGCCGCCGGCTTCTTCGCCAGCGGTTTGCTGAACTCGCGGCGCCCAGTAAGGATGCCACTGATCGTGCCCGGTGAGGCGATACCAGCGAGGTCGGTCTGCCTACGGTCGTGTCCGCCGTCAGGTAGCGCAGATCCTCGTGCGGTCCGGCCTCCGCCACGGACGCTTGGCGCTTTTCGTACGCATGGATTAGTTCGCCGAACGCTTCCACCAGCCAAACCAGCGGGCGCGCCTGTTTCGCGCCGCCGGCGTCGAACTGTTAGTTCAGATGTTCGACCGCCGCTTCGTACTCCGTTTTCTTCGTGATTAGTGTAAGCAGAACCGCTTCGCACAGCGTCTTGTAGCGTTTGGCGATCTTGTCGATCTCGATTGCCCTTATCATAGTCTCCAGTCGCCGTTATCCGGTGTGGGCCAAACCCCGCGTCCTTATTGGCCCCCCGGCCGATTTGCCTATTGAATGCTGGACTAAGTCTTGCGCTCGTCCACGAGCCTCACCACCTTGTCCGCAGCCGTCTTCTCGTCGATCTCGGCCGCTTCGATACGCTGGAACTGCTGGCTGATCTTGCCGCCGGTGACCTGGATTTTCTCCACGTCCTCGTTGGCCTGGCGGATATGGTCGGCGAGCTTCTTCATGCGCTCGTCGAAGCGGCCGAACTCGACCGCGAGGCGCGCGAGCGACTCCTTGATTACATGGATCTGCTTGCGCGTCTCCACGTCCTTCAGCACCGCGCGCGCGGTGTTCAACACCGCCATCAGCGTGGTCGGCGACACGATCCAGACGCGGCGCGTATTCGCATAGTCCACCACTTCGCCATGGTAGGCATGGATCTCGGCGAATACCGCTTCGGCCGGCACGAACATCACCGCGCCGTCGGAGGTCTCGTTGGCGATGATGTACTTCGACGCGATGGCGTCGACGTGCTTCTTGATGTCGGAACGGAACGCTTTCTGCGCCAGGCTGCGGTCCACTTCGTTCAAGCCGGCCTCGAACATGCGGTGATAGTTCTCCAGCGGGAACTTCGAATCCACCGCCACCAGGCCGGTCGGATCGGGCAGCTTGAGCACGCAGTCGGCGCGCGTGCCGTTGGAAAGCGTGTACTGCAGCTCGAACGCGCCCGGGGGCATGACGTTGCGCACCAGCGCTTCGAGCTGGACCTCGCCGAAAGCGCCGCGCGATTTCTTGTCGCCCAGCAGTTCCTGCAGGCTGATCACGCTGCCGGTGAGGCTGTCGATCTTCTTCTGCGCCTCGTCGATGGTGGCGAGGCGCTGCATCACGTTGACGAAGGTCTCGTTGGTCTTCTTGAAGCCCTCGTCCAGGCGCTCGCTCACCTTGCCCGAGATCTGCTCCAGACGCTGGTCGATCTTGGCGTTCAGTTGCTCGGTGGTCGCAGCCAGCTGTTTGACCATGGACTCCCGGCTCTCGCCGAGGTTCTCGGACAGGCTGAGCTTGAGTGCAAACAGCGTATCGCGGGTCTGTTTCAGCTCCTCGGCGAGAGTGCCGCGCAGGCGCTCGGAGGACTCGCTGAAGTTCGTACCCAGGCGGTCGCCCTGCTGCGTCAGCCCGCCATGCAGGTCGGTGAGCATGGCGCGGTGCTTTTCTTCCAGGCCCTGCGCCATGCCCGCGGGCAATTCCTCCACCTTGCGGGCCATTGCGGCGATGCGCCAGACGAGCCAGCCGGCGACGAGGACCAGCAAAACGGAGAGAACGATGAGAATTTCGAGCATGAGCCAAAGTATAGCCTAAGCCGCAGCCGCCAAAGAGCACGGTAAAATGACCCATGCCTCACACAAGGAAAACACCGCATCGGCCTGTCGAGGACCTTCCGCGCCTGCGCGAAGAGACCCATTGGGGTCGCACCATGCGCTGCTTCGAGGACCGTCCGGCGCAGTTGAACGCGCTGTTCGCGCAGGCCCTGTCGCGGCACGCCGCCGACGAAGCGCTGGTCTGCGCCAGGCGGCGCATCCGCTACGCAGAGTTGGACCGTTGCGTCGAACGCGTCGCCGCCGGCCTCGCGCGCGACGGCGTGCGCTCAGGCGATCGCGTCGCCATCCTCTGCGCCAACGAACCCGAATTCGTCTTCGTCCTGCTCGCCGCGTTCCGCCTGGGCGCGATCGCGGTGCCGATCAACGTGCGCGAGCAAACCCCCGAGCTCGCCTACGTGCTCGATCAGTGCAAGGCGCGCGCGCTGGTGTTCGATGCCGATCTGGCCGGGCGGATTCCCGCGCCCGGCGCACTGCCGCAGCTGGCGCTGCGCTATGCGGTCGGCGCCGCCGCAGAGGACAGCGTGCCCCCGGTGCGGCCGTTTTCGGAATTGCTCGATTCCTCTGCGCCGGCGCCCGCCCCGGCCGCGCCGTCCGAGGAGGAGACCGCGGTCATACTCTATACCTCGGGCACCACGGGGCATCCCAAGGGCGCGATGCTGACCCACCTGAACCTGATCCATTCGGCGCTGCACTTCGAGCACTGCCTGCAATTCGGCAGCAAGGAGCGCGCCCTGCTCGCGGTGCCGGCGAGCCACGTCACCGGCCTGGTGGCCATCATCCTCGCCATGCTGCGCGTCGGCGGCTGCGTGCTCATGCTGCGCGAATTCAAAGCCAGGGCTTTCCTCGAACTCGCGAGCCGCGAGCGCATGAGCTACACCCTGGTCGTGCCGGCCATCTACAACCTGTGTCTGCGCGAACCGGATTTCGACCGCTACGACCTCGCCCCCTGGCGCGTGGGCGGATTCGGCGGCGCACCCATGCCCGAAGGCACGATCAGGGCACTGGCGCAGAAGCTGCCGCATCTCGCCCTGGTCAACGCCTACGGCGCCACCGAAACCACCTCCCCGACCACCAGCATGCCACTGGGCGAGCAGGCGGCCCACCTCGACAGCGTCGGCGTGGTCGTTCCCTGCGGCGAACTGCGCGTGATGGACGACGACGGACGCGAAGTCCCGCCGGGCGCGTCGGGCGAACTCTGGATCGCAGGCCCGATGGTGGTGCCAGGCTACTGGGAGGACGCCGCGGCGACCGAGCGCGAGTTCTGCGACGGCTACTGGAAATCGGGCGACATCGGGGCGATCGACGCCGAAGGCTATGTGCGCATCCTCGATCGCAAGAAGGACCTGATCAACCGCGGCGGCTACAAGGTGTACTGCGCCGAGGTCGAGAACGTGCTGTCGCTGCACCCGGCGGTGGTGGAGGCGGCGCTGATCTCCCGCCCCGATCCCGTGCTGGGGGAAAAAACGCACGCCTTCATCTTGCGCTCGGACCCGGCCTGCAGCGCCGAGACGCTGCGCGCGCATTGCGCGCGCCATCTTGCCGATTACAAGCTGCCAGACTTCATCACCTTCGTCGAACAGCCGCTGCCGCGCAACGCCAACGGCAAACTGCTCAAGCGCCGCCTGCGCGAAAACGACGCGGCTGATTCGTCAGCGGCGAATTAGAGAAGCGCTCAGGCCACGCGGTCGCGCGGCTCTTTTCCGGCAAACACGGCATCCAGATTGTCCAGGGCGCGAAATCCCATGGCGACCCGGGTTTCCTTGGTGGCGCTGCCGATGTGCGGCATCAGAAACACGTTGGCCAACTGCCGGTATTCCGGATGGATATCCGGCTCGTTGTTGTAGACGTCCAGTCCGGCGGCGGTGAGCTTGCCCGACTTGAGCGCGGCGATCAGGGCGTCGTCGTCGACCACCGCGCCGCGAGCGGCGTTGACCACGATCGCCCCGTCCGGCAGGCGCGCGATGAGTTCCGCGTTCAGCAGCTTGACGGTCTGCGGCGACGCCACGCAGTGCAGCGCCAGAAAGTCGCAGTGCGGCATCAGCTCCGCCGGCGTGGCGTGAAAAATGGCGCCTTCCTCCAGCTGCTCGGGCAGACGCCTGACGTCGTTATAGTGGATTTCCATGTCGAAGCCGCGCGCGCGCTTGGCGACGACGCGCCCTACCCGCCCGTATCCCAATATGCCCAGACGCTTGCCCGTCATCTGGGTGCCCACCATGAAGCTGGGGCTCCAGTCCTTCCACTCGCGGGCACGCACCAGGCGCTCGCCCTCGCTGGCGCGGCGCGCGGCGCCCAGCATCAGCAACATGGTCAGTTCCGCCGTGGCGTCTGAGAGCACCTCGGGCGTGTTGGTGACGATCAGCCCACGCGCCTTGGCGGCTGCGGTATCCACATGGTCGTAGCCGACGGAAAAATTCGCGATCACGCGCACGCTTTTCGGCAGGCGGGCGATCACGGCGGCGGTGAACTTCTCGGTGTGGCAGGGCAAAATGGCGTCGGCCCCCTGGGCGCGTTCGACGATCTCGTCGCCCGAATAAAGGGCGTCATCGGGATTCAGCTTGGGGGTGTAGTCCCGGCGCAGCCTATCCTCGACGCTGTCCGGCAGCTTGCGGGTAACCAGGACGACAGGTTTCATGATTTGCTCCTCATTGACTTACCAGGAAGGACGGGACCCTCCACTCGGCGCGAAATATACCTGAATAACCGAGGCCAGGCGCGACCTGCCGGTTCATTGCATCGTCGTTTACCAAAGTTGGGCGGTAATCGGCGTTTCAACGACAGGCAGCCTGGCTGCCTTCCATGACTCGATGCCGCCGCGATACCAATAGACTTGCGTATAGCCCATCGCAGCCAGCCGCATGGCGGCGTTCCACGAAAGCCAGCATTCCCAACTGAGGCAGTACGATACGACAGGGGTATCCTTGCTCGGCGCAAGGACTGCCATGGCTTTCGCAAGATTTGCGTCAATGGCGCTGTTCTGTTCAGGTTGGGACCAACCCGCACCGTGCAGCCAGGCCGCCTTTGGCAGGGTTTGCTTCTTTACCGCGGAATCGTGCAGGGAATCCAGCACCACCAGCCCGGGCTGGGTCCGGTAGAGCCCGACGAGATCGGACGTGGATATGATCCTGGTTCCAGTTGGCGCTTCTACAGGCGTAGCGCTGTGAATTACGGCGCCATCGCGAAGGGTCGAGGGAGTACTGACCTTCAGGTCATTGTCTTCGCCCCCGAATGCCTTTTTCTGCAATTCCGCCGGAAGCAGCGCCACCGCTTCTTCCGACTCGCCGACCGCCTTGTCATAGAGCGAGAGCGTCTCTTCGTTGTTTACCATCCAGACGACGCAGGGAACACCGTGGGCAGTAAGGCATCGCAGGGAAGCGGTGCGGGCCGCGCGCTCTGATGAGGGAAGACTATGCACCCAATAGAACTTCTGGCCATCCCTGGTAATCGCGAAAGCCTTGTTTTGCGAAGCCGGCTCGTACTTTTCGGCGTATGCCTTTCTGCCCCGGTCGGAAAGCCTGGACGGAAAGTTGGTTTCAGCCATGGAGGGCAGCGACATGGCGGCCATGGTTATGGCAAGCAGCAAAGTCAACCGGTTCATATGCCGATCCTTTTCATTTGATGAGGACGACAGCGCCAGACGCAAATGGTGCGCCCATAATTGACACGGCGCGATTTTCTTTCCTGGATCTTCTTAGAGCGGATTTCAGCGAGCGTGACTCGCGACGTTCCGATTATCGCTTATTTCGCTGCTGGTCAGGCTTCGCGCAGCGCCAGCATCGGCGGATGATTCAGCGCGGCGCGAGCGCCCAGCCAGGCGTTGAGCGCGACGCAGGCCAGCCCCGCGGCGGGGCCGACCAGCCAGATCGCGGCGTTGAACTGCCAGGGGAACTGGAACACGCGCTCGGCGAGCACATAGCCGATGGCGCTGGCGCCCGCCGAGGCGAGCACGCCGGCCACCAGTCCGAGCGCGAGGAACTCGGCGCGCTGCGCTCCCGCCACCTGGGCGCGGCTCGCGCCGAGCGCGCGCATCAACGCCGCCTCCTGCAGGCGCTCGTCCTGGGTGGAAAGCAGCGCCGCATACAGCACCAGCACCCCCGCGACCAGGGCGAACAGGAACACGAATTCCACCGCGCGTATCACCTGGTCGAGCACGCCGTTCACCTGGCGCATCACCGCGCTGACGTCGATCACCGTGAGGTTGGGAAACGCCTGCGTCAGGCGCGCGCCGAATCCGGGATCGGCGCCCGCCAGGCGGAAGGTGCTCATGTAGCTCGCGGGGAATTTCTCCAGCGCCCCCGGCGTGGTGACGAAAAAGAAATTCGGCCGCATCGAATCCCAGTCGAGCTTGCGCACGCTGGTCACCGGCACGGTGACGCTGACACCGCCGCCATTAAAGCTCAGGCGGTCGCCGAGCACTATCCCCAGGCGCTCGGCGATCCAGGTTTCGACCGAAACCGAGCCTTGCGCGAAATCGTCGGCGGTAAACCAGCGTCCGCCGGTGATCTGGTTTCCGGGCGGAATGGCGCGCATGAAGCTCAGATTGAACTCGCGGTCGATCTGGCGCTTGGCGCGCTCATCGGTGTAGTCGGCTGCGCCGACCGCGCGGCCGTTGATCGCGGTGAGCCGTGCGCGCACCATCGGATAGCTGGTCGGCGCCGCCACGCCCTGTTGCGCGAGAAACTGCGCCAGCGGCTTCACCTGCTCCGACTGAATATTGACCACGAAACGGTTGGGCGCGTCCTGCGGCAGCTTGGTGCGCCAGGATTCGAGCAAGTCGCCGCGGATGAAAGTCAGGAGCAGCAGCACCGTCAGCCCGAGCGCGAGCGCGACGATCTGCACCGCATTGGCTTTGGCGCGCCGGCGCAGATTGGCCAGGCCATAGCGCCAAGTCACGCTGCCCGCGCGGCCCAGAGCGGCGATGAGGCGCAGCGCGCCCAGGCTCGCCAGCCAGAACGAGAGAAAGGCCGCGGCAAAGCCGCCGAATACGGTGGCCCCCAGCTTGACTTCGCCCGCCTGCCACAGCAGCAAGGCGGCCAACGCCGCCAAGCCCAGCGCATAGCCGGCCAGCGCGCCTTGCCGGGGCGGGCCGACCTCGCGCCGGATGACGCGGATCGCGGGCACGTTCTTCAGCTGCAGCAGCGGCGGCAAAGCGAAACCGAGCAGCAGCAACAGGCCCGCGGCAAAACCCTGCAGCACCGGATACCAGCCCGGCTGCGGCAGCGACGCGGCGACGAAGTCGGTCAGCCACAGCGCGATCACCGCCTGGCCGGCGTAGCCGAGCACGCAGCCGGCGGCGCAGGCCGCGAGGCCCAGCAGCACGAACTCCCAGCTGAACAAGGCGAACAGCCGGCCCTGCAGCGCGCCGAAGCAGCGCATCACGGCGTAGCCGTCGAGATGGCGCTGGGTGTAGCGCCGCGTGGACAGCGCGATGGCGACGGCGGCGAGGATCACCGCGAGCATGGCGGAGAGCCCGAGGAATTGCTGCGCGCGGTCCAGCCCGGCGCGCACTTCGGGCCGGGCGTTGCCCAGGCTTTCGATGCGCTGTCCCGGAACCAGCTTGGGCCTGGCCCAGTCGGCATAGGCCTCGGTGGCGGCACGTTCGCCGGCCAGGTAAAGCTGGTAGTGCGCGCGGCTGCCGGTCTGGATCAGCCCGGTAGCAGCGAGATCGTCCACCCGCATCAGCAGGCGCGGCGCGATATTGAAAAAACTCACGCCCCGGTCGGGCTCCAGCGTCAGCACCGCACCCACGGTGAAGCGCGCGCTGCCGAGTTCGAGCTGCTGCCCGACCTCGACGGCGAGGGCGGCGGACAGGCGTTCGTCCAGCCACACCGTCCCCGGCGGCGGAATCGCGCCGGTTTCGGCGTCCTCGGCGTTCAAACGCGGCGCGATGCGCAGGCGGCCGCGCAAAGGATAGCCCGCGCTCACCGCCTTCACCCCGGCGAGTTGGCTCGCCTCGCCGGCGCGCGCCATGCTGACGAAGCTCACGCCGTCGGCGCGCTGCAGGCCGCGCTTGGCGGCTTCCCCGCGCAATTCCGGCGCGAAGGATTGCTCCGACACCAGCAGCACATCGGCGCCCAGCATCTGGTTCGCTTCGCGCGTCAGCGCCTGCCATACGCGGTCGGCGAAAAAAGCGACGCTGGTGACGCTGGCGACCGCGATCACCAGCGCCAGCGCGAGCACGCGCAATTCCCCCGCGCGCCAGTCGCGCAACAGCATTTTCAGCGGCAGGGGGAGGCTAATGGTCACGAATCAAGCATTGACAAAATTGGCGGGAGATGGCATTCGAACTGGCGCGGACGGCGGCCCGTCCGCGCGGATCGCCGATGGCGCACGGATGAAAAACGCATCCGCGCGCCATCGGCGATCTTGGATGAAACCCCCACGCTGGGTTTGCTTTTATCAATAACCGTGTTTTCTGTACGGATGCGCTTCTTATCCGTACAGAAAACACGGTTGGCGCGCGTAGCGCGCAAGTCCGCTGGAGGCCCGCAACAGTGACAGCATTCGATATACCGTGTCCAAACATGTTCTTCATGCGACGACGCGCCCGCCGTGGAGCCGCACCTGGCGCTGGCAGCGGCGCGCGATCGCGTCGTCGTGGGTCACCAGCACCAGGGTGGTGCCGGCCGCCGCATTGAGCGCAAACATCAGATCGATAATGGCGGCGCCGGTGTCGGCGTCGAGGTTGCCGGTGGGTTCGTCGGCCAGCAGCAGCTTGGGCTCGATCACGAAAGCGCGCGCCAGCGCGACGCGCTGCTGCTCGCCGCCGGAGAGGTGTTTCGGATAATGGCCGAGGCGCTCGCCCAGGCCGACGCGCGCGAGCATCGCCGACGCGCGCTCGGCCGCGTCGCCGCTGCCTGCGAGCTCCAGCGGCAGCATCACGTTCTCCAACGCATTCAGCGCCGGCAGCAACTGGAAGGACTGGAACACGAATCCGAGCAGCTTCGCGCGCAGCGCCGCGCGCCCGTCTTCGCCCAGCGCGAACAAATCGACCCCGTCCAGGTGTACGCTGCCCGCGCTGGGCGTATCCAGCCCGGCGAGCAGGCCGAGGAGCGTGGACTTGCCCGAACCTGAGGCGCCGACGATGGCCACCGCCTCGCCCGCCATGACCGAGAGGTCGATCTCGTGCAGAATGACGAGCGTGCTTGCGCCGTTCGGCACTACTTTGGACAGGCCGGCTGCTTTTATCATGGGAATACCAATGTCGGGTGTCATACTGCGAAGAATACTACTCAACTGCCTGGCGTCCTTGCTGTGCCTGCCGCTCACCGCCTGGGCCGGCGGAGCCATCCTGGTCTACGGCGATAGCCTCTCGGCCGCCTATGGCCTCGCCCAGGATGCCGGCTGGCCCAGTCTGCTGCAGGCGCGCCTAAAACAGGAAAGATTGGATTATACCGTGACCAATGCCAGCATCAGCGGCGAAACCAGCAGCGGCGGCGCGGCGCGCATAGCCGCGGCGCTGAAGGCGCATAAGCCCACGGTGGTCATCGTCGAACTGGGCGCCAACGACGGCCTGCGCGGCCTGCCGCTCGCCGAAATGCGCGCCAATCTGGAAACCATCGTGCGCGCCAGCCAGAAAGCGGGAGGCCGCGTGCTGCTGGTCGGCATGCACATGCCGCCCAACTACGGCGCGGCCTATACGCGCGAATTCGCCGCGGTCTACACCGATCTCGTGCGCAAGTACAGGATCGCGCTCGTTCCCCATTTGCTGCAGGGCATGGACCAGCAGCGCGGATTGTTCCAGGCGGACAACCTGCACCCGACCGCGGCGGCGCAGCCTATCCTGCTGGACAACGTGTGGAAAGCGCTGCGGCCCCTGTTGAAATGAGCCGGCTATGTACGGCATCTTGAATAGCGCTGCATGCCACGAGCGGACTTGCGCGCTGCGCCTGGCCATGCCTTCGGGGGTGCTCACGGTGGGCGCCGAGGCAAGCTGCAACAACGGGTCGTGGCAGGTCGCGCGCGGCTTCTTCTACCGCACCGCACGGCGTCTGTTCGAAGGCTACGTCTACGCCTAGGGGTTACACCTACGCGCGATTGCCAACCGCGATGGGTGCGCTGCGCTGCAGCAACAGAAAACGCGCACGCGCGCTGGACTAAGCAGGCGGAAGTGTTTAGCATGATTTCATCAGGTTGGGCCGGCGCCACGCGAATTGCCCGAATTTAGACAGGCAACGAGCGCCGACAGCGATAAGAAAAAGATGCAGACGTGTGTACTCGTTTCATCAACCCCACCAGAGGAGGCACAGATGACTTCAAGCAATAGGTTTACCCGTCGCCGTTTTCTTGCGACCACCGCCGCCGCATCGGCGGTGACGCTGACTCCGCCATTCATCCGCAGTTCGCGCGCCGCGGGCAAGCTTTCAGTCGGCTTCTGGGACCACTGGGTGCCCGGCGCCAACGACACGCTCACCAAGATCTGCAACGAATGGGCGGCGAAGGAGAAGGTCGAGATCAAGATCGACTACATCACCTCGCAGGGTAACAAGAACGTCCTGACCATCGTCTCTGAAGCGCAGGCGAAATCGGGCCATGACATCCTGCAGTTCCCTGCATGGCAGACGGCGGACCATGCAAAAAATCTCGTTTCGGTAGACGACATCATGGCCGCAGCGATGAAAAAGAACGGCAACGCGCCCGAGGTCGTCGAATATCTCGGCAAAGTGGATGGCCACTGGGCAGCGATTCCGGCAACGACCGGCAGCCAGAACAAAGGACCCTGCGGGCGTATCGATCTGCTGAAGCAACACGCCGGCCTCGACATCGTCAAGATGTATCCTGGTGCCGGCGGCAAACCGGACAAAGCGCTGCAGGACCAGTGGACCTGGGACACCTTCCTCTCCGCCGCAGAAAAATGCCACAAAGGCGGCAATCCCTTCGGCTTGGGATTCGGCCAGACCTCCGATGCGGTCGACTGGGTCGGCGCACTGTTCCATGCGTATGGCGCGCAACTGGTGGACGCCAAGGGCAACATCACGGTCAAGTCCGACGCCGTGAAGCAGGTGCTGGAATACGCGCAGAGGCTGGTGAAGGTGTTGCCGCCTGACGTGTTCGCCTGGGACGACGCATCGAACAACAAATACCTGATCTCGGGCCAGGGCTCGCTGATCATGAATCCGCCCAGCGCCTGGCTGGTCGCGAGACGCGACAATATGAAGGTCGCCGAGCAGTGCTGGACATTTCCGGCTCCCAAGGGCCCGAAAGGCCGTTACTTGCCCGGTCTGCCGTTCTTCTGGGGCATCTGGAAGTGGTCGAAAAACGTTCCGGCCGCAAAAAGCCTGCTGGCGCATCTGTCTGAGCGATCAAGCATCGAACGCCTGGTGACAGCGAGCAGCGGCTACGACATGCCGGGATTCTCCGGCCTGCGCGACTTCAAGGTCTGGGCCGAGGAAGGCCCCCCCAAGGGCTCGGTGTACAACTATCCGCCGCGCGCCGATCAGATCGTCTCGATTGCCGGATCGCCTGCACCAGTGAGGATCTCCAACCAGATCTACAACCAGGCGACCATGACCAAGATGGTCGCCAAGTGCACCCAGGGCGGCGAGTCGATCGACAAGACCATCGGCTGGGCCGCATCGGAACTCGAAGGCTTCATGCGCGTCTGAGGTTGAGAAGAGCAGGCATGCGCGACCGGCGGCGCCGGGCTGAAACGGCGCCGCCGGCAAAGCGCGGGACTGCCGAGCGTAAATCCCTGGGAGCGAGATCGGATGGCTGAAGCCAAGAGCAGTGCCGGGCAACCCTTGCCGCGGCGGCGCATGACGATGAAGAAGTTCGTGCGCCGCCGCTCCACGATCGCCTTCGTCCTGGCATTGCCGTTGATCCTGCTGATCTCCCTGCTCGTCGTCTATCCGGCGCTGTTTTCCATGTACCTCGCCACGCTCAACAAGTCGATGGAGCACTTCGTCGGCTTCGGCAATTTCGAATTCCTGTTCAAGCGCGACACCTTCTGGATGGTGGTGAAGCAGTCGTGCATTTTCGCCATCAGCGCCGTGTTCTTCAAGGCCCTGATCGGTTTCTTCCTGGCGCATTTCGTGCACGCCATTCCGGCAAAAGGCCAGCGCAAGTGGCGCGGCATGCTGCTCGTGCCCTGGGTCATCCCGCCGGCGATGAGCACGCTCGGCTGGTTCTGGCTGTTCGACCCGTCCTACAGCGCCTTCAACTGGATTTTCGTACGCATCGGCATCGATCCGGTGAACTGGCTGGGTGATCCGATGTGGGCGCGCTTCTCGGTGATCCTGGTGAACATCTGGTACGGCGCGCCGTTCTTCCTGATCATGTACCTCGCGGCGCTGAAGTCGGTTCCGGAGCAGTTGTTCGAGGCCGCATCGATAGACGGCGCCAACTGGTGGCAGAAGATCTGGTACATCACGCTGCCGATGATGCGCAACATCATTTCCATCACCGTGCTGTTCTCGCTCATCGTCACCTTCGCCAATTTCGACATCGTGCGCGTCCTGACCAGCGGCGGACCGGTGGACCAGACGCACGTGTTCGCCACCTGGGCGTTCAACCTCGGCATCCAGGGCAACGACATTCCGCTCGGGGCCGCCGTGTCGCTGTTCATGTTTCCGATCCTGGGCATCGCGGCAATATTCATTCTGCGCGGCGTCAACAAGCGCGGGAACGAGGCCTGAACATGTCAGCAAATTCCGCCACTGCCGCAACTGTACGCGCTGCGCGCCAGCCCAGCATGCAGCGCAGCCGCCGCTGGGCGCTGATCTGGTCGTACATCTTCCTGGTGATATTCGCCGTATTCTTCTTGATGCCGCCGATCTACATGTTCATCACTTCGCTCAAGGGCAGCACCGAGATCGCGGCGATCACCAACCCGTGGTGGGTGTTTCACCCGACGCTGGAGAACTACGAGGCGCTGCTCGGCTCCAGCACCTACATGACCTTCTTCCGCAACTCCGCGGTGGTCTCCCTGCTGGTGGTGACGGTGACCATGCTGATCAGCATCCCGGCGGCGTTCTCACTGTCGCGCATGAAGTTCTGGGGCTCGACCACGCTCGCGACCGGCGTGTTTTTGACCTACCTGGTGCCGGATACCCTGCTGTTCATCCCGCTGTTCAAGATCTTCGCCTGGATCCACGAGTACACCGGGATCGAGCTGATCAACCACTGGTGGGCGCTGATCATCATCTATCCGACGTTGACCGTGCCCTTCGCCACCTGGATCCTGATCGCCTATTTCGCCTCGATCCCGAAGGAACTCGACGAGGCGGCGCTGATCGACGGCGCCGGCTACCTGCAGATGCTGACCCTGATATTCATCCCCGTGGCCCTGCCGGGCATCATCGCCGCGACGATTTTCGCCTTCACCGTCGCCTGGTCGCAGTTCCTCTATCCGCTCGCCTTCACCACCTCCGCCGATCAGCTGGTGCTGCCCGTCGGCATCGTCACCACGCTGATCAAGGGCGACGTGTACAACTGGGGCCAGATCATGACCGGCGCGCTGCTCGGCGCGGCGCCGCCGCTGCTCATTTACGCCTTCCTCATGGACTACTATATCGCCGGCCTCACCGCCGGCGCCACCAAGGGATAAGCCGCATGGCACAGGTAACGCTGCGCAAGCTGATCAAGCACTACGACGACACGCCGGCGGTCCGCGGCATCGACCTCGAGATCGCCGACAAGGAATTCGTCGTCCTGGTCGGCCCCTCCGGCTGCGGCAAGAGCACCACGCTGCGCATGATCGCCGGCCTGGAGGACATCACCGGCGGCGACATCCTGATCGGCGACGACGTGGTCAACGACGTGCCGCCGAAGGACCGCGACATCGCCATGGTGTTCCAGAACTACGCGCTGTACCCGCACATGACGGTGTACGAGAACATGTCCTTCGGCCTGCGCCTGAAGAAGGTGGCGAAAAGCGAGATCGCGCAGCGGGTCGAGAACGCCGCGCGCATCCTCGACATCAGCGAGCTGCTACAGAGGAAACCGAAGCAGCTCTCCGGCGGGCAGCGCCAGCGCGTGGCCATGGGGCGCGCCATCGTGCGCGATCCGAAGGTGTTCCTGTTCGACGAGCCGCTGTCGAATCTCGACGCCAAGCTGCGCGTGCAGATGCGCACCGAGATCAAGAAGGTGCATCAGAAGGTGCGCACCACCACCGTCTACGTGACCCACGACCAGATCGAAGCGATGACGCTCGCCGACCGCGTGGTCGTGATGAACGGCGGCCTGATCGAGCAGGTCGGCACGCCGCACGAGCTTTACCATTTCCCGGCGACCAAGTTCGTCGCCGGCTTCATCGGCTCGCCGGCGATGAATTTCGTGCCCTGCGCGATCGAGGAAGCGGCGGGCGCATTGTGCGTGCGCCTGAGCACGGACGTGGTGTTTCCGGTGCCGCAGGACCGCACTTCGCGCTACCGCGCGCACCTCGGCAAGCCTCGTCTGCTGTTCGGCCTGCGGCCGGAACACATCATGGAACAGCGTCCGCATCTGGAGCCGAACCAGCACGCATTCGAGGTCGAACTGGAAGTGACCGAGCCGATGGGAATGGAGACCATGGTGTTCTTCCTGGTGGAAGGGACCGAACTGTGCGGCCGGGTCAACCCCGACGCGGGCGCGCAATCGGGCAAGCGCATGAAGCTGGTTGCCGACCTCGGCAAAATGCACCTGATCGACGATGCGAGCGGGCAGGTGCTCTGACAACTGGGGTACGGTCACGCCCAGCCGCCATCTGCTCGATGCCGTCCGCCGCCCCGGGAGTCAGCGCTCGCGCCCCGCCTCGTGGAACGCCTTTTGCACCGGCGAGAGCACGTATTCCAGCACCGTGCGGGTGCCCAGGTTGATTTCGGCGGCCACCTGCATCCCGGGCGCGAGCGCGTAGTTCTCGCCCTCCGCCGTCAATGACTGCGTTTTCAGCGCCACGCTGGCGCGGTAGGCGAGCGGGCCCATCGGCCGGTCGCGGCCGCCGAGCGCGTCCGAACGCGTATTCGCCGAAGGCGCCTCGGTCGCATCGGCGCTCACCTGGCGCACCATGCCTTCGAGCATGCCGTACTTCTGGAACGTGAACGCGGTGAGCTTGAGCTTCACCTCCTGCCCGGGGCGCACGAAGCCCACGTCCTGGTTGGACACCCAGACCTCGGCGAGCATGTCCTCGTTCTGCGGCACCAGCGTCATCAGGATCGTGCCCGGCGCAGCGACCGTGCCCACGGTGTGGGTGGCGAGGTCCTTCACCATCCCGGCCTGCGGCGCGCGCAGCTCCAGCAGGCCGAAGCGGTGCTCGTTCTTGGTCAGCTCCTGGCGCGCCTTGTCGAACTGGCCGGCGATATCCGCGCGCTCGGTCTGCAGTTGCCGGCGGTAATCGGCGCCGATCTGCGCGATCTTGCGCTCGGACTGCTCGATCAGCGACTGATTGCTGCGGATGGTGAATTCCTGCGTGCGCAGATCCTGCTCCCTTTCGATGCGCTCGCGCGCCTTGTCGGTCGCCATCAGCCGGCCGGCAAAGCCGTCGCGGGCGAGCTTGTCGAACGCCTTCTCCTGCTCGACGTAATGCGGCAGCACCTGCTCCAGCTTGGCCTTGGTTTCCTGCGCCGCGGCCAGATCGTGCTTGGCCTTCTGCAGCAGGCTCCTCTCCTGCGCGAGCGCGTTCTCATAGGCCTGCACGTTCGCCCGGTATTGGGCTTCGAGCTGGGCGTAGAGGCCCGGCGGATCGGCCGGGTCGCGCACGAGCGGCAGGCCCGCGAGCTGCGCGTCGATGCGCTTGAGCGCCAGGCGCTTGTTGTGGTACTCGGTCTCGATCGACTTGACGTCGGCCTCGGTCATCACCGAGTCCATGCGGATCAGCACCTGGCCCTCGCGCACCAGCTCGCCTTCGCGCACCAGGATCTCCTTCACTATCCCCTGCTCCGCGGGCTGCACGATCTTCAGATAGCTCACCGGCACGAGCTTGCCCTCGGCGACGGCAACGATGTCCAGGCGCCCGAACACCGCCCAGACGAACACCCCCGCAACCAGCGCGAGCAGCAGCCGCAGCATCCACCCGGCGAGCGGCGCCGCCGGCTGCTCCTTGATGCGCAGCAGCGCCGGCGCGAAGTCGAGCGGGTCGGCGCCGGGGCGCTTGTCCGCCAGTTTTTCCAGCAGGTTCATCATCGGTATGGATCGAAGTGATAACATACGGTCTCCTATTGCACCGGGAGCTCGCCATGCCCACGTTGCTTCTTAACCCCGCCCAACAGCGCCGCCTGAAGAAACTCGCGCGGGATGCCGGACGCACGCCCGAACAGACGCTGCGCTTCGTATTGCGCGACGGCTTCGATTTCTGCGAATGGGAAGTGCGCGCATCCCTGGCAGCCGAGTCCGATGCGGCGCGCCGTGGAACGATTTCGAACGACGACGTACGGCGCGCAGCGAGCACTCTGATCGGGTCCGCGCGTGAACGCCACAGCAAGCAAGCCGCTTGAATGGACCCGCCGCGCGTCGCAGGCCTATCAAGCGACCCTCGCGCACATCGCCGAAGAGGACCCGGCCGCCGCAGAACTCGTGAGTGAGCGGGTCGAGCGCGCCCTCTCCCTGATTCAGTTGCAACCGGGTATCGGCACGCCCGCGCTGCGCCGCGGCGAACGCAGGTTTCCCGTTCCAAACACCGGGCATGTGATCAACTATCGCGTCTTGCGTCATGCGATTCGCATCGTCCTCTGGTATCGGGCTCGGCGGCATATGCGCGCTTAAGCGAGCCTGGCCATCCCTTCCTGCAGCCC
>Ga0334722_10002530_pt1 | contig 20591 bp, 18 predicted proteins | sample C3_bottom_MG_FD_207210 | JGI IMG/M metagenome (GOLD analysis project Ga0334722, IMG submission 207210) | Sediment microbial communities from Yellowstone Lake, YNP, Wyoming, USA - C3_bottom | ecosystem: Environmental > Aquatic > Freshwater > Lake > Sediment | place: USA: Wyoming | collected... | reverse complement strand
ATCGGCTCGTCCTCGAACTGGGGCTCGGCGACCGCGTCACGCTCGGTGAGCCGGTTCCGCGTGAGCGCGTCCCCGAGCTGATGGCGGGGGTCGACGCACTCGTGAACAACATGCGCGCCGGCGCGCCCGACAAGGTCGTCTACGAAGCGGCCGCGACGTGTCTGCCGGTGCTCGCGTCGAATCCGGTTTTCGAGGGCTTCCTCCGCGACGAGCTGCGTTTCCCACGAGACGACGCGGCCGCGCTCGCAGCCCGCATCCGTGCGCTGGCGGAGCTGGATCTCGCCGCGATCGGGCGGGATCTACGCGAGAAGGTCGTGCGTGACCACTCCGTCGAGTCGTGGGGCGACCGCATCGTGGCGCTCGCTCAGCAATGACCGGCACCGTTCTACACGTCGGCAAGGTCTCCGGCATCTCGGGCTCGGAGGCACATCTGCTGACGCTCCTGCCTGACCTGTGCGAGCGCGGCTGGGACGCGCGCTTCTGCCTCCTGCATGAGGACGAGCCGGGAGCGTGGGAGTTCTCGGAGCGGCTCGTCGAGGCAGGAGTTCCGGTCGAAGGTGTCCGTCTCAGGCGCGACGCCGACCCGCTCGCCTTTTCACGGTTGGTCAGAGTGGTGCGCCGCACACGACCGGTGCTCCTGCACACGCACCTCGTCCACGCGGATGCCTACGGCCTGCCTGCAGGGAAGCTCGCCCGGGTGCCCGTGCTCGCGAGCACGAAGCACGGGTTCAACGCCTTCCGGGAGGGACGTGCATTTGCGCTCGGAGACCGAGCGCTCGCCCGGCTCGCGGATCTGAACATCACGATCTCGGCCGGTCTCGCGCGTTACCTTGCCGAGACCGAGGGCTTCGACGCTGCGCGTTTCGAGGTCGTTCACTACGGGATTGCCGTGAGTGCGGAGCCGCCGGCGCCTCCGGCCTCGCCGAAGCTGCTCTGTGTCGGTCGGCTCATCCCCATCAAGGGGCATGAGCTGCTGCTCCGCGCGTTCGCGGAGGCGCGTCGCGATGTCCCGGCGCTGGAGCTCGTGATCGCCGGCGAGGGTCCGCTGCGAACGGAGCTCGACGCGCTGGCCGTACAGCTCGCGGTCGAGCACGCGGTGCATTTCGTCGGGCGTGTCTCACCGATCGCGCCCGCCTATGAGCGTGCCGCGGTCGTCGTCGTCCCGTCTCTCGGCGAGGGGTTCGGCATGGTCGCCCTCGAAGCGGCGGAGCGTGGCCGGGCCGTGATCGCGTCGGCGGTCGGAGGGCTGGCGGAGATCGTCGACGACGGCCGTACCGGCACCCTCGTTCCGCCCGGCGACGCCGCGGCGCTCGTAGCCGCGATCGTCGATCTCACGACGCAGTCGGAGCGTGTGATCGCGATGGGTCGGGCTGCGCGGGAGCGCGCGCGCCTGGAGTTCTCGCTCGACCGTTGCGCCGATCGGATCGACGAGCTCTACCGCTCAGCGCTCGCGCGCCGGGCGAGATAGCGGTCGACCGCCGCGGCGGCAAGCAGCGCGAGCACGAAGTCCCACGGCACCCGGTAGCGCGTAGCCCCCGCGAAGACCATCGCCGCGAGCGTCTCGTAGACGAGGAACACGAGGACGAGTGCGAGGAACCGCCGTGGCACGACGCCGAGGCCCAGTAACGCGAGGACGAAGAGCGGGATCGCATACGAGGCCTCGGTCCAGGTGCGGAGGCGCCCGTTGCCCCCGGCCGCCGGGCCGCTCTCCGTCTGGATCGGCCGAGGATCCCAGAGCAACCGCGTCGCCTGTTGCATCAGCTTCAGCTTCTCAGCCGGATGGTGGCGCCAGAACTCGGTCGACGCGTGCCGGAAGAGGCGCATCTGCTCGCATTCGTCGACGGGAACGTACTCGCCGGTCGCGCGGAAGTGTTCCGCGGCATCCTGTGGGCTCGGCGGCGCCCCAGGGAGCGGCGGGACGTCGTCGATCCAGCCGCCACGGGCGAGGGTGGAGTACGTGTTCAGGTTGTTCGCCTTCCAAAGCGCGCGTGCATCGGTTGTCAACGCGAAGCATCCGACCTGCACCTTGTTGCGTATCACCCACGGCGTCACGGTCACGACGCAGAGAACGAGCATGGTCGCGACCGCGAGGATGCCGACACGGTTCCAGAGCAGATAGGCGGCAACGAAGATCGGCAGTGCGATCAGCCGCGAGTTCCCAAGTAGCGCGAGCCCGAGTGCGACACCAAGCGCCGCGCCGAGCCACACGGCACCTCTTTCCGCGACGAGCAGGGTGAGCACGAAGACCCCGGCGCCGAGAAGCTGGTCGAGGATCTCACGGTTGACGTGCACGTCGTGCCAGATCAGGTACGGGTGTAGCGTCCAGACGAGTGCGGCAATCAGGCCGGCGCGCGACGAGAGGAAGCGTCGTCCTGTCCAGAGGACGATCAGTGCCGTGCCTGCGGCGACAAGGATCTGCGCCAGCCCGACGACGAGCCACTGGCGGGAAATCGCCCCATAGAGCCCGGCCAGGAACCATCCGTACAACGGCTGGGTATATGCGGACGGATGGCCCGGAAGGAAGCCGAACGTCCCGTTGGCCACCAACGTGCGGGCGAAGTCGTCGCTCTTCTCGACGAACGCCGTGAGGATGTCGGCTCGCTCGTGGGCGAGCACCGCGAGCCGGGGGACGACCGCGGCGGTCGCGACCAGGGTCGCCGCCCCCCGCCACGATGTCAGGATGCGGCCCATGGCTGGACCGGAACGGTACGCGGTCGTCTCCTGCCACGTCGAGCGACCGCTCGACGATCGCGTGTGGGTGCGCTTCGCCGAGCTCCAGGAAGGACGGCCCGGCGGGTTCCGCATCGCCGCGCTGATCCGGCCGGCTGATCCCGCCCACGGCGAGGACGAGACGGCCTGGGTCGCGCGGGCGCGCGAGGCGGCCGCGCGCGGCCCGCTCGGGCACCACACGCATTGGACGGCGCCGGACCACGCGCGCCCGACCGGTGGCGACCCGGGTGCCCGCGTGCTCGAGGAGGGACGCAAGCTGCGTGAGCTCGGGCTACGGCCGACGCTCTTCTGCGGCGGTGGCTGGTACGCGGATCTCGGAGTGGCCGAGGCCTGTGCCGAGCTCGGCTACGTGGACTGCACGGCGACCGCCTACAGGCCGTCGTATCTGCCGCTCGGGGCACCCCGTTTCGCACTTGCCACTCCGGGTCGCATCGTGCTCCCGTCGGGTGGCCGTTTGCTCGAGCTTCCCTCGACGCACTCTCTCGGCATGCTGGCCCGCGAGGTGCTGGCGCCGTCGAGGCTGCAAGCAGACGTCGTGCACGTTCACTTCCACGACACCGACCTCGTCGACGCTCGCCGACGGTCGGCGCTCGTCTGGTCTTTGCGTGCTCTCGCCCGTCGGCGCGCGACCACCGACCTGGATGCTCTCGTCGAACGGCTCGCCGAGAACGTGCCCGAAGTGCCTTTCGAGCAGGTCGCAGCTAACTGACGGCGTACCATCTCCACGTACCATCTCCACGTGCCAGCCAACACCGTGCCAACCAACACCGCGTCGACGAACATGGCGCCGGGCGACGCCGATGCCGCGCTGACTGTCGAGGCGGAGCCGGTTCCGCAGCCCGCGCCTGCCGACGTCCGCCGCGCACATCTCTACGTTCTCTCGCGCCGCCCATGGGTCGCGCTCGTCCGGCGGATCATGTCGATCGCGACGCTCGCTGCTCTCGATGCCCTCGGGCTCGCGCTCGGGATCTATGCCGCGCTCGTCGTGCGCGAGCTGGTCTACGGCCACGCGACGATCTACTGGAGCCTGCTCTGGGAAGGGCCGAAGCACTGGCTGCGCTTCATCGTCCCGATCACGCTGATCGTCTTCTGGCAGGCCGGCCTCTACGCTTCCCGCGAGCGCCGTCCGGGTGCCGGCCGGATCGTCTCGTCGCTGATCCTCGTCGCGGTGATCGTGCTCGCGTTCGGGATCGGCGCTGGACATCACTTCTCGACCACGGGGCTGGTTCCGACCGCCACCGCGATATCGGTGGTCGTGATTGTCTTGCTGCGCTCGGCCTACGAGTCGATCTCGCTCGAGCTGCTCCGAGTGGCGGGCGTGCACCGCAGGGCAATCCTCGTCGGCGAAGGCGAGAGCCTCGATCACCTGCACCGCTCGCTCGGCTCCTCTCGAAGCGGCATCGACTACGCATTTCTCGGCGCGGTGACCCAGTCTCCGCCACCGGGCCTGCCGGTGCTGGGTGGTCTCGACGACCTCGCCGCCATCCTCGAGCGCACTCCGACGGACGAGCTGATCCTGAGCGAAGGGGACTTCGACGAGCGACGGGTGCTCGAGATGGTCGAAGCCGCGCATCGACGCGGGGTCAAGGTGCGCCTGGCGCCGCGCACGACGGAGCTGCTCGTCCAGCAGGGCGAGTACGTGCCGGGTCAAGGAGTGCCGCTGTTCGAGCTGCGGCCGCCTGTGCTGACCGGGGCGGACTGGGCCGTGAAGCGGACGTTCGACCTTGCCGTGTCCGCGACGGTCGCCGTGGTCGGCCTCCCGATTTGGCTGCTCGTGGCGGCCGCGATCAAGCTGAATTCGCGCGGGCCGGTCTTCTACGTCGACCGCCGCATGGGCGTCGGCGAGCACGAGTTCGGGATGCTCAAGTTCCGAACGATGGTGGCCGACGCGGCCGAGCGCCAGCGTGAGCTCGAGACGGTGAACGAGGCGAGCGGCGCGCTCTTCAAGATCCGCGACGACCCGCGCGTGACCCGTGTCGGACGTCTCCTCAGGCGGCTCTCGATCGACGAGCTGCCTCAGGTGCTGAACGTCCTCCGCGGCGAGATGAGCCTGGTCGGGCCGCGCCCGCTCCCGCTCCGCGACTACAAGCTGCTCGCCGAGTGGCACCGCAAGCGGTATCTCGTGTTGCCGGGTGTGACCGGGCTGTGGCAGATCTCCGGCCGCTCGAGCCTGACCTTCGACGATCTCGTGCGGCTCGACTTCACGTATCTCGAGAACTGGTCCCTCTGGCTGGACGTCACGATCATCTTGCGGACGCTCCCCGCCGTCCTCGGCCGCAAGGGCGCGTACTGAACTGCGGCTTCCTGCACAAGTGGCCCATCGCGATCGTGTTTGCGGCAGCAGCGCTCGCGTCCGCCGGCGCTTCCGGAAGTCGGTTCCTCGACCTCGTCAATAGCACTCGCCACGACTACGCGTACATGGACGAGACGCAGCGAGACCATGTCGTCGTGGGTGCCGCGGGGTTGCAAACGGAGTCGTGGGACTTCATTCGCAGCCACGTTCGGCCGAGCGACCGGTATGCGATCGAGACGCCGGACCGACTCGGAGAGGGTTTCCATCGATTCATGCGCACGTTTGCCGGATACTGGCTCCTGCCCGCGGTCGCCGCGACGCACCCGGACGACGCGAACGTGCTCGTGTACATAGACGAGCGAGGCCCTCGTGGAGCGGTCTGTCTCGAGGCACCGCAGCTCGTGTGCGTCCTTCGTCGCAGCTGATGAGCGTCGCCCGGCTTCTCGGAGAGAACGCACTGATGTTCCTCGTCGGTCTGGGCCTGCTGCCACTCCTCGGCGTTGCCCCCACTGTCGTGCGGCTGAAGCGGCTCTGGGGAGTCGCCTATCTCACCGGGATGGCGGTCGTCGGGGTCGTAGCGGCGACGCTCGCGTCGTTCTCCGTGCCCTTCCCGCCGATCGCGCTTGCGGTCGCGGCCGTGGTCTCGCTCGTTCTCGGAGGCCGCCGAATCGACCGCGGCTCCCACGAGCCGCAGAGCGTCGCCGCCACACTCGATCGCGCAGTCGCGTTCGTGCTCGTTCCGACGCTTGCAGTCGCGGTCGGCGGGGCCGGCTGGGCATTTGTGTCCAAGCCCTTGCGAGACTGGGACGGCTGGGCGATCTGGGGTCTCAAGGCACACGCCATCGCTGCGCTGGGCTCGTCGAGTGGCGACGTGATCGCCTCCAGCGCGTACTACTTCAGCCACCTCGAGTACCCGCTCCTCCTCCCGGGGCTGGACGCGCTGGGCATCCGGTCGGCCGGCGGCTATGAGTCGCGGCTCGTGGTGATGCAAGGCGTTCTCGTCGGCTTTGCCGGACTGCTCGCGATCTGGGGTCTCCTGAGAGACCGTGTGCGACCTGCTGTTCTCTGGCCGACGATCGCAGCGCTTGCGAGCGCTCCCGCAGTGCTCCCCCAACTGGCGTCCGGCTATGCGGACATGCCGATGGCGTTCTTCGTCGCGTGCGGATTGCTGGCCGGTGCCCGCTGGCTTCTCGAACCGCGCGCGTCGTGGCTTGCGTTGACGTCGCTCTTCTTTGCCGGTGCCGCGCTCAGCAAGGACGAGGGAGACCTGTTTGCCGCCGCGGCGTATGCGGGACTTCTGCTCGCCGCCCGTGGGCGCCGGTTGCACGTGTTGCTCTCGGCATGTGCCGTCGCCTGCGCGTTGATCCCATGGCGAGTCTTCATCGCCGTCCACGACCTCTCGACCTCGGACTTCAAGCTCTCAAAGTCGGTCGATCCGGGCTGGGTCTCCGGCCAAATCCACCGTGCCCCGGGCGCCTTGGCCGGTCTTGCTCGGTACGCGGTCGACGTGCACCTGTACGCGTTGCTGACGCCGATCGGCTTTGCCGGAATCCTCCTGGCTATTGCTGGTCGGGTTCGCTCGCTTGCCGTCTACGGTGCGACGTTCGCCTTCCTGTCAGTCGCGGGACTCGTGTGGATCTACGTTGTCTCCTGGATCCCGCTCGATTTCTACCTCGTGCAGACTCAGGACCGAGTGACCGCATCCGTCGTGCTCGGCTGTGCGGCCCTCACGCCGCTCGTGATCGCGGAGCTCGGTCAACCGGCACGCGCCGATGCTGCGGCTAGCGTTTCCTGAACGTGAACAGTCGAGCTGGGCACGCGCGCAACTCGATCGTTCGCTCTGTGGTCGGCGCCACACTCGCCGTCTCAGCTCTCGGAATCTGGATCGTCTCGTCGCGGCTCGACCTCGACGCGTCGCTCGTCGACGATTGGTCGGCCTTAGCCCAGTCGCCGGGCCAGCTCCATGACATGTTTCGCCTCGCGTACCACGAGAGTGGGCGGTTTAGACCCGGGTTCGTGGTCTGGAACTACCTCCAGTGGCACACGTTCGGAGCGCCGGCGAGCCTCGTCGGACCTAACTTCTGGGGAATCATGAGGCTCGTCCTGCTGGCTGCCGGGCTCGCAGCGGTAACGGCGCTTCTCCTCCGCACCCGGTCTGCGGTCCTGCCGCCGCGATGGGAGCTCGCTCTGGCAGCGGTGCCACCGCTGCTCGTCCTGACGACCCCCAAGTTCGGAGTCGATCTCGCGCGCTTCGGGCCGCAGGAACCCGCGCTGATCGGAGGGATGATGCTGGGTGGGAGCCTGCTGGTCCTTGGGACCCGTGACCTCACCCGTCCCACGGCTACGGCGCGCAGGGCCCGTACCGTCGCGTTGCTGTCGATCGGTTATCTGCTCTGGCTCTACGGCGTTTACCAGAAGGAGACGTCGGTCTGCGTTCTGCTGCTCGTTCCGTTCTTCCTGCGTGGCCACAGGGGGTGGCTCGGACGGATCAGGGCACTCCCCAAGCCACGCAGGGTTGCGCTGGGGGCGATTGCCGCTCTCGTTGTGCTGCCGCTCGTTCACGTGGGCTACGAGACAATCGCGATCGCACATCGGGGTGAGCTCGTGTACGGGATGCGAGTTCCGTCGGGATCGCATGCTTTTGTCCTTTTCAAGGACGCTCTCGAGAAGATGTCAGGTGTCCTGGGGAGTCAGGTTGGGTGGGCGTTGGTCATCGCCGTGGCGGTCGGCATCGTGATCTCCGCAGTCTTGAGGCGACCGAACTGGAGTGTCGTGGGTCTGTTCGTCACGGCGGTCGCAGCACTCGCCTGGAGCTCCCAGTCTGGCTTTGCGGCGGCGCCCCAGGGCAGCCGTTACCTCATGCCGACGATCGCATTGCTCGCGGTGGCGGTCGCATTGCTGATCGGTTCGGTTCCCCGCGCGCCACGTTTGATCGCCGTCGGGGCTGTCGTCCTCATCGCTGCGTTGTCGGTCTCGGACGCGCATCGCGACGTCGAGAAATGGGCGGCCACGGAGCGTCAAGAGAACGCGTTTGTGGATGCCGCTGCACGCGCGCAAGCCACCGGGTGCCCCGTGGTCGTGACCGGGCTCGACCTCGAGCGGCAGATCGCATTGCCGATTCTCGTGAAGCTGCAAGGGCGCGTGCGCCAAACGTGCGCTGCCAGGTCTCTGTTCGTAGCGTCGGGTACGTCGGATCCGGATCCAGCGCTCGCAGACACTTGTGCGCCGAAGGGCCGCAGCCTGGTCGGCATCTGGCGGCTCGCGTTGGAGAGAATTGCGCTGACACGATGCGCCGGGGTCGCCCCTGGCGCCGAGGCGATTGTGCAGCAGAACCAGGTCAACTGAGCCTGAGGCCGATCGCGAGCGACGCCTCAACTACTTCTGCTGGCCACGACCGTGACGATGTCGCGGAGGTTTACGGATTGCGAGTCGACCAAGCGCAAAGTACTCCAGGGCAGCCGCAACGACTCTCGCTGCACGCCGGTCGACCACGGTTCGTGCAACCTCGTGGTCCGTTGGCAGATGATCACCGTACGAGCAACGCCACCCCGCCGGCGACGAGAAAGATGCCTGTCAGTCGCGTGAGTGTGAGGACTTCGTCGAGGAAGGCAGCCGCCGCGATCGTGAGGGTGGCGTACACCAGGCCGCTGAAAACCGGGTAGACGGTCATGACCTCGAAGCGGCGCAGTGAGAGCAAGAACGTCGCAAAGCTTGCTGCGTAGAACGCGGCGCCGACGAGGAACCGCGGGTCAGCGACGAGGGACGGCAGCTCCGCACCAGCGAGCGAACGGCGAAGCAGCACGAGTCCCGTGGTCGCGAGAGCCGTGTAGATCCCGGCATAGAGCGCTAACGCCATCCGCGCTCCGTCGGCCCGGTAAGCCCGTGGGTTTCACTGACGAGGTACAGGGGCCGTCGCTTCACCTCGTCGTAGATGCGCGCGATGTACTCACCGATCACGCCCATGACGACCAGCTGAATGCCGCCGACGATCCCGACGAGAACCATGATCGACGCCCACCCCGGGACCGCCAGGCCGCCCGTGGCCTTGACGATGACGGCCGAGAGTCCGAACAGAATCGAACCCGCCGAGACGACGAAGCCGAGCGTCAGCGCCACACGGAGCGGTCGTTCGGAGAAGCCGACAATCGCGTTGGTGGCGAGGCGCATCATACGAGCCGGCGTGTACTTGCTTCTGCCGCTTCTCCGCGGAGGGCTCACGTATGGGACGCCGAGTTGCCGGAAGCCGATCCAGCTGAACATGCCGCGGAGGTAGCGGTTCGACTCGCGCATCGCGCGGAACGCCACCAGGGCCTTCCGGTCGACGAGGCGAAAATCGCCCGCGCCGGCCGGCACGTCGATGTCCGCGAGCCATCTGAGAAGACGGTAGAAGACTCGTGCGGTAACGCCTTTCGCGACGGTCTCACCCTGTCGCTCGAACATGACTCCGTAGACGATGTCGTAGCCTTCGCGCCAACGCGCAGTGAGCTCAGGAATGACCTCGGGCGGATGCTGGAGATCGCCGTCCATGGTCACGACCGCCTCACCGTTTGCAAGGTCGAGCCCTGCCGAAAGCGCAACCTGGTGGCCGAAGTTGCGCGAGAGCCGGACGACCTTGACGCGCGGGTCGCGTCCGTGCAACTCGACGGCGAGGCCGTAGGTGCCGTCGCTGCTGCCGTCGTCGACGAGGATCAGCTCCCAGGGGCCGTCGAGGCTGTCGAGCACAGCCACGAGCCGCTCGTACAACGTCGGCAGCACCTCCTCCTCGTCATGGAGGGGAATCACAACCGAGTAGACAGGTTCGGCCCAGCTTGAGATCATCAGAGCCTAGAGGGTGGCTCTGCTGTTTCCGGACAGCCCGGACGCTTCTTCATACTGATCGCGTGCGGGCGCCCAAGATCCTCGCGGTTGCATCGGCGGTCGACCTCGACTTTCGCTACGGCTGCACGCCTGCCTGGTGGCAGCTGTGGAAGGGGCTCTACGAGGCGGGTGCCGACCTCATCGTGACGCCGTACCGAGGCCGTCCGGTCGAGTCCCCCTGGTGGCGCGTCGCGCCGAACCCGACATACCGCGAAGGTGAGACGTACGCGACGCTACGGGACGGGTTGGCCAGACTGAAGGGTGACCGCTACCTCCGGAGGGCCGAGGAGCGACCCGAGGAGGGCGCGCTCGACAAGCTCACGCGGGAGACGATCTGGCGCGTCGTCACGCCTCGCTGGCGGCGGCATCTCGAGCGTCTCGTCGAGCGTGAGCGCCCGGACGCCGTCCTCGTCTTCACCGTGCCGATGGCGCACTTTCGCGGCATCGCCACGGCCTTGCGCGAGCAGTTCGCGATCCCGGTCGTCTTCTACGACGGCGACGTGCCGATGAGCCTGCCGGAGTTCGGCGGCATGGACACGGGCTTCAACTACTACCACGGGGCCGATCCATCCGAGTACGACTTCGTGGTCTCGAACTCGGAGGGTGGATCGGCTCGGCTGCTCGAGCTCGGCGCGCGGCGCGTCGAGACGGTCTACTGGGCTGCCGACCCGGAGTTCTTCGCTCCGCGGCCCGTCGAGAAGGAGTGCGACGTCTTCTTCTACGGCTACGGCGACAAGTTTCGTCGCGAGTGGATGGAGGCGCTGGTCGGAGAGGCGAGCCGCGCTGCGCCTGAGATCGACTTCGCGCTCGGGGGGCGTGACTTTCAGGGGGACGTCGGCGAGGCACGGCTACTCGGCGACGTTCCGTTCAACGTCTTCGCCCGCGCGATCTCCGCGGCACGGGTGAATCTCAACATCACGCGCCGCTCACATGCGACGGTGTACGGCTCGTCCACGTGTCGCCCGTTCGAGCTTGCCGCTACCGGAGCGGCGATCGTCTCCAACCCGCACGCAGGGATCGAGCGCTGGTTCGAGCCGGGGAGCGAGCTGGTCGTCGTCGAAGACTGCGAGCGGGCGATAGCGGCCTACCGCGAGTTGCTCGACGACCCGTCGCAGGCGGAGGCGATGGGCGCGCGCGCACGTGAGCGTGTACTCGACGAGCACACCTACGCGCATCGCGCTCGTCGGCTGCTCGCGTTGCTTGGTCTCGGGGCTCCTGTGAGCGTCACGTGACCGTGGACCGCCGCGTCGCGATCGTCCCCGCCCGCAACGAGGAGGGTGCGGTCGGGGGCGTGGTGGCTGAGATTCGCGCGTTCGACCCTGGGCTCGACGTCGTCGTCGTCGACGACGGCTCGACCGATCGGACGGCCGAGATCGCCATGGCTGCCGGTGCCTATGTGGTTCGGCTGCCGTTCAACCTCGGCATCGGCGCGGCTGTCCAGACCGGGTTCAAGTTCGCGCTCGAACACGGCTACGAGCTCGCCGTCCGGCTCGACGGGGACGGTCAACACGATCCTGCCGAGCTTCCGAAGCTGCTCGAGGTGCTCGATCGAGATGCAGCGGACATCGTCGTCGGCTCGCGCTTCGTGAACGGTTCCGGCGAACATCGTGGGCCTCGCACGCGTCGCATCGGCATCGTCTTCTTCGCGAGGCTCGTCTCGGCGCTCACGCGCCAGCGCGTCACCGACACCACGTCGGGTTTCCAGGCGCTGAACCGGCGTGGCATCGCGATCTTCGCCGCGGACTACCCTCACGACTATCCGGAGGTCGAGGCGACCGTGATGGTGCACAAGCACCGCCTGCGGCTGGTCGAGGTGCCGGTACGCATGCGGGAGCGCGAACACGGCGAGTCCTCGATCACCGTGCTGCGATCGATCTACTACATGCTCAAGGTGACGCTCGCCCTCCTCGTCGGCATGCTCCGAGCCTACGCCGTGCCCTCGGAGGAGCGCCACCCGTGACTCCGGTTCGCATCTCGATCGCCGCGTCGATCGCATCCGCGCTCCTCATCCTCGTCGTCCTCGAGCTGATCCGAGGGAGACGGCTGAAGGAGCGCTACGCCCTCCTCTGGCTGGTCACGGGGGTCGTGCTGCTCGTGCTGTCGGCCTGGCGCGGCGGGCTGAACACGATCGCCGGCTGGCTCGGCGTCAGCGGCTATCCGCCGGCGATCCTCTTCGCCGCGGCGACGCTGTTCATCATCCTCGTCTTGCTCCACTACTCGACCGTGCTGTCCCGGCTGACGGACGAGAACGTCCTGCTGGCGCAGCGGCTCGGGCTCCTCGACGAGCGATTGCGCCGGATGGAGAACGGTCCTACGGAGAACCGACCGTCACCTTGACCGGCTCGCTGTAGACGAGCGGATCGCCTTCGTCGAGCGCACCCGTATAGCTCGCCGCCTGCGCGACCCGGTACACCCATCGGCCGGGCCCGGGGTGGTCTACGTATGGAGACGAGTGGTAGCCGAGCTCGGTCATGTGGATCGCACACCTGGGCACCGGGGCTTGATTGCAGCCGTAGCCGTCCTGCGCCGAGCCCGTGGACGGCACCTTCAGGATCAGATACGTCGGTCGTGTCGACGCACTGTGCGGGCCACGCCAGGTGAGCGTGACCGCATCACGGCGTACGCGTGCGTCGACGTGGAACGACGGATCGATGGCGCTGTAGAGATTTCGCGCATCGTCCCTGAACGCGCGGTTGACCGAGTCGCGGGGCAGCGCCGCCGTGATCACGAGAGGGAGGATGCCGAGTACCACCGCGCCGGCGACGAGCGTCCGCCGAAACGAGTGCGGTACGGGCTCCGATGTCTGTGTGCCGAGCCTTCCGCCGAGTGTGGGGACGAGCGCGACGATGGAGACGGCCAGCAACAGGTACGCGGGCCATGCCGGAGCGAGGAGCCGCCAGAAGGACGCCGAGTCGACCGACGCGGTCGACGCGGTTCCCTTCACGATCACGTAGGCGCCCAGCCACGCCCCGAGTAAGGCGGCTTTGGGCAGAGAGCGTCGCAGCGCACCTAGCATGCCGGCGATCGGAAGCCACTCGACGAGCCGGTTGCTCCAGAAGTATTCGCGGATCCCGTCAAGATTCCGACCCAGGTGATTCCAGTCGAGGTCGACGTACTTGTGGATCCCGGCGGCGACGACACGGTCCAGGCTGATCTGAGCTCCGGCAGCGAGCTCGGTGCCGCCGTACGAGGCGAAGAGCGGGAGGTTGCCGAGGCTGCGTTGTTTCCAAACCGCCAGGGTCAGGACGGCCGGCGCGAGAGCGATCGCAAAGGCTGCGAGCCCTCGCAGTCGGTGGGCAAGCAACAGGCCTGCGGCCGCGCCCGCGAGGAACAGGCCTGCCGACGGCTTCAGGCCCAGTGCGAAGCCGGCGACGAGTCCTGCAAGCGCGGCCGTCTCCCACCCACCCTCGTCGATGTGCCGGAAGAGCAGATACGCGGCAGACATGAGCAGGACCATCGAGGCGAAGTCGCCCATGCCGGAGAGGCCGAGGAGCTGGGGCAGCGTCTGGTCGACCCAGCGGATGTGGTAGCGGCCGACGAAGAGCGGGATCACGGCGTACGGCGCCGCCACCCAGGCAACCACCACGAGCCGCGCTACCGTTGGGCCGAGCAGCCGCTTGGCCGTTCCATAGAAGGCGACGAGGCCGAGGGGGAGCAGCAGTACGACCTGGATCGCGATGATGCCGGGCAGCGCGTTGAGGAAGCTCGGCCCGGCGACCGCCGCGATCGGTGCTTCCACGAGTGACCATGCATAGCCGATCCCGGTCACCGGCAGGTGGCCGTGGGAGACGATCCAGGCGATCGTGTAGAAGAATGTCTGGTCGCCGCCCTGGTAGAAGAGCCAGCCGTTCCGCTCGACGCTGAACACGAGCACCGCGACGGCTACCCATTGCGCGAGCACCGCAGCGATCAGGAAGACTGCCTCGCCGCTCAGCCGGCCGACCGCCGGTGGCTCGGTCGTCAGGAGCCGTGACGCGCGCGCGAGAGTCGAGAGCACGCGGTTCCGCGTCGCCGTCGTTGAGTTCGAGGGTGCTCTCGGCTTGGCTCCGTCGCCTTCGGTCACCGGTCTCTCCTGTTCTCGGACGACGGGCGACTGACTACCCTAGTCCTGCTCACAGCGGAATCGCGTCGCGCAGGAGGAAGCCGGTAAGGAGGATCGAGAGCCCCTGTGCGAGCCGGTCGTCGTCCGCAGCCGAAAGAGTCACGCCCCAGGAGGCGTACCACGGGTTGAGCCAGCCTTGCAGCGCGGCGAGCCCGACTCCGGCGATGCCGAGGCGGGCACGCCCACGCCACGCCTGACGCAAGAGCCAGGCGTACAGAGCGATTTGGCCGAGTGCCAGGAGAACGACCGTGGGCCGGTGCGCAAGCCCCGCGTCGCCCAGCCACTTCGACAGCCCGATCGAGCCGGTCGCGCGCGCCTGGTGCGCCAGCCGACCGGCAGCGCGCGGCCAGGCGGTGCCGTACTGAGCGGTTGCCAGCGCGCCCAGCGCAACGGCGGAGATCACGAGCCCGGGAAGCCCGAGCCGTCGCCCTCGGCGATGCTCGGCTAAGAGCACGAGCGGAAGAAACGCGGCAGCCAGCCACTTGACTCCGATCGCGGCTGCCCAGGCGGGTCCGGCGGAGTTGGGGCGGTCTCTTCGGATGAGCAGGAGAGCGCCGAGGATGAGAGCCATCATCAGGGCGTCGTTGTGACCTCCGCCGGCGAAGTGGAGTGCGAGCAGCGGGTTCCACCCGACGAATGCCATGGCGAAGCCCGGACGCGTTGAGAGCAGCGAGGCGAGAAGTGCGGCGACGAGGATCGACACTGCTGCGAGCGCTCGATAGAACCGGGTGGCTGAAGCCGCCGAGTCCCCGGCCGTCCCAGCGTGTGCTTGCGAGACGGCGGTGAAGACGGGGCCGTAGATGGTCGTCTCGTGATGCCAGTTCGCGCCCATGCGCATGTATGCCGGATCGTTCGGGAAGCGATCCGGCGGCGTCCGATAGGGATTCGAGTCGTGTACGGCCGCCACGCGGCCGTAGTCCCAGTACGTGTACGCGTCCGTCGAGAGGAGGAGCGGGCCGGCGAGCGGGGCCAGTTGCGTCACCGCCGCAACGGCGAAGATCACCGTCAGCCGTATCCGTCGGCGCCGGAGCGAGAGCACACCGGCGACGTACGCCACGAACGCGACACCGAGGGCGACCCGCCACGCCCAGACCCAGTTTCCCTCCGGTCTCAGCGGCGACGAAGCCGCTACGGCTGCATGCCGGGCCGCGACGACGGCCAGAACGAGCGATGCTGCTACGACCGCGGCGGACGCGTAAACCGCGCGGCTACGTTGACGCATACGCCGGGTGCTCGGCGCTATACCAGGCAACCGTGCGCTCGATCCCGTCTCGCAGCGGGACCTTCGCGCGGAAGCCAAACAGCGTCTCCGCTTTCGACGCGTCGAGTGATCGGCGTGGCTGTCCGTTCGGCATCGACGTGTCCCACCGGATCTCGCCCTGGAAGCCCACGACGTCGGCGACGATCTCGGCGGTCTCCCGGATCGACGTCTCCACGCCGGTTCCGAGGTTGATCGGCGCCGGTTCGTCATAGTGCTCCGCCGCCTGCACGAGGCCGTCCACGCAGTCGTCGACGTAGAGGAACTCCCGCGTCGGCGAGCCGTCCCCCCAGAGCACGACCTCACGCTCGCTCCCGAGCATCTTGCGGATCAGATCGGGAATCACGTGCGCATCCGTCGGGTGGAAGTTGTCGCGGGGGCCGTAGAGGTTCGCGGGCAGGAGGAAGATCGTGTTGAGGCCGTATTGCTCCCTGTACGCCTGTGCGCCGATCAGGACCGTTTTCTTGGCCACGCCGTAGGGCGCGTTCGTCTCCTCCGGGTAGCCGTTCCAGAGGTCCTCCTCGTGGAAGGGCACCGGCGTGAACTTCGGGTAAGCGCACACGGTCCCGGTCACCACGAGCTTCCTCACCTCGCGCACGCGCGACTGCTCGAGGACGTGCGCGCCCATCATGAGGTTCGCGTACCAGTACCGACCGGGATTCGCACGGTTGGCACCGATGCCCCCGACCTCGGCGGCGAGGTGGTAGACGAGTTCCGGCGAGGAGTCTTCGAAAAGGCGGCGCGCATCGTCCATCGACGTGAGGTCGTAGTCGGGTCGGCGCGCCACGAACACGTCGTGCCCGTCCCGCTCGAGCCGCTCGACGAGATGCGACCCGAGGAACCCGCCGCCACCAGTGACCAAGATCCGGCTCATCGGGTCACCTGCGGCGTCCCGGTAGGCAACCAGTCGACGCGGCCGATCCAGCGCGCGCGGTTGTCGGCGTACCAGCGGATCGTCTGGAGAACGCCTACCTCCCACGAGACCTTCGGCACCCAGCCGGTCTCGAGGGTCAGCTTCTCGTGTCCGACGCGCAACGACATCACCTCGCTCGCGCCCGGGCGGTAGCGGGACTTGGTGGTGACCACCTCGCGGCCCGCCGGCCAGAAGCCGTGCTCCTCGCCGACGCGGAGGATCAGCTCGACCCAGTCGCCCATCGAGATGTTCTCGCCCTGACCGTAGACGTAGACGTCTCCGGGCGTCCCGTGCGCGGCGACGGTGAGATGGCCGCGAACGCCGTCCGTGCAGAAGCAGAAGTCGCGCATCGGCTCGAGCTGGCCGAGCTCGATCGTCTCCCGGGTGAGCGCCTGCGTGATGATCGTCCCCGTGACGTAGCGCGGATTCTGACGGGGACCGTAGTTGTTGAACATCCGCGTCACGACGCCGGGCAGGCCGAAGGCGTCGAAGTAGTTCATGGTCAGGAAGTCGGCGGCGACCTTCGCGGTCGCGTAGATCGACTTCGGGTTGATCGGCGATCGCTCGTGCAGGATCAGGCCGCCCTCGTCGTCGAAGTCGTGGTGGTCGGCGACTGCTTCACGCACGTTGCCGTACTCCTCCGACGTGCCAGCCGTGTCGAACTTCTCGAGCTCGAGACCCTGGTCGACGACCGACTGGAGCAGATTCAGCGTGCCGATCGTGTTGGCCATGACGGTCTCGTACGGCCGGTGCCACGACTCGCCCACGTGTGCCTGGGCGCCCAGATGGAAGAGGTACGGACGGTCGGGCGCGCTCTCTTTCAGCTCCCTGACGAGGTAGTCGACGGACGTCTTGTCGGTGAGATCCGCGAAGTGCACCTTGAGCCTGCTGCGCAGGTGCCCGATGTTGTTGAGCGCTCCGCTCGACGTCGCGCGCACGAACGCGTGCACGTTCGCTCCGAGCTCGACGAGGGCATCGGTGAGGTGTGAGCCCATGAAGCCGTCGGCGCCGGTGACGAGGATCGTGCGTCCTCGATAGACGTCGCCGAACTCGCTGCGGAGCTCGTCGAGGGAGAGGTCGGTCCAGGCGGTGTCGGTCATCGTGCGTACCCTTCAGCGTCGGTGAACAAGGGTACCGCCTTCCCCGGACTCGGCTCGCTTGGGAGCGGCGCCGTCACCGCCGTCGCGCTTGCCGTCCAGACGGGGCTTGCCGCGGTCGTCGGCGTGATCATCGCGCGTGACTTCGGCCGAACGGCCGAGACAGACGGTTTTTTCGCCGCGTACGGGGTCTTCATCGTCGTCGTCTTGGCTGCGACCGCAATCCGCGTCGCGGTTCTGCCTCCCCTTGCGCGGGCACGCGGCGAGCGCCGGCTGGGAGCGGAGGTCACGGCCTACGCGGTCACGCTCGCGGCGATCGCCGTGCCACTTCTGATCCTCGCGCTCTCCGCCGCGCGTCCGCTCGCGTGGGTCCTCACCGGAAACGGAGCTGAACGCGCAATGGACACGGCAGCCGCGACGTTGCCGTGGATGATGGTCGCGGCCGTCTTGCAGCTCTACGGAGGGCTTGCTGCAAGCGCGTTGGCGTCGCTGGACGACTACATCGTCCCCGCCGCCGGCTACGCGGCAGGCAGTGGCATCGGCCTCACCTACATCGTGTTGCGTATCCACCCCGACGGCATTGCCGCAGTCGCTCGCGGCATGACGCTGAACGGGGTCATAGTCGTCTTGGTCGCCGTGATAGCGCTGACGATGCGTGCACGCCGCGCGGCGATGCCGCCGGGCGCGATCCGCCCGGTCGGCGTCTCCTTCGTCGCTCGTTTCAGGGAGATGGGAGCGGGTGTCGCGCTCCCGCTTGCGCTTCAAGCGATCTACGTCATCTGTCTGCCTCTAGCGGCGCGCGAGGGCACCGGGTCGGTGACGAGCTTCGGCTACGCCTACCTTGTGGCGGCGGCGGTCGTCGCCGTGACCGCCTCGTCGCTCGGGCTGGTTACCTCCGTGCCGCTTACGCGCGCCGGCCTCGATGTGAGGAGCACCACACATCACATCGTCTCGTCGTCGTGGCTAGGCCTGATTGCGATCGGAGCCGTCGCAGGAGTCTTCGGCCTCGCCGGCGAGCGTCTCATTCATGCAGTCCTCGGGGACGTGTACGGGGCGGACGTGGGCTCGGAGATCGGTCGGCTCGTCGTCGTGCTCTCGCCGTGGGCCGTCGCCTCGGTCGCCGTGGGCGTGATCTTTCCGCTCGTCTTCGTCGCGGGCGGGGGAGTTCGGCGGCTCCCGCTGCTCGCGCTCGCGACGGTGGTGGTGCACGTACCGGTGGCCCTCGCCGGGCAGATCATCGGTGGCCTCGACGGTCTTGCGGTTGCGCTGGCGTTGACGACGGCGCTCGCCGTGGTGGGCATGCTGCACGGCCTCCACGCGATCGGCAGCACCGTTCGCGGCCTCGGCGTCGCCGTTGCGACGGTGGGCGTGCTCGCCCTGGTCTCCTTCTTGCTGCCCTGGCTCGTCTTGGGCCCGGTGGCCGCCGCTGCCGTCGGGCTGGCCGTCTACACGCTTCTCCTTGCGCTCGTCCGTCCACCCGGCTTGGTCGCCGCCTGGCACTATCTGCGCGCCCTCGGCTGAGCCTGTCTGCACCGATCCGTACCCTGCGCGTGCTGTGAATCCGCGTCTCCGCGAGCTCCTCCGGGTTGGGCGCTGCGGCCCCGTCGCGCGCCCTTTCGCGTGCGCAGCCGCCAGACTTCCGCTTCCGGGAGCAGACCTGCTGGCCTTCGGCCTCCTCGGTAAGCCCCGGCGGGGTACGGTCGAGGTCATCGTGATGCGAGACGGTGTGCAATGGGATCTCGACCTGCGCGACGACGCGCACAGGCTGATGCTTCTCGATCTCTACGAGAGGGAGTTGCGCCGTCGAGCTCTTGCCCGGCTTCCGGTCGGCGGGACCTTCGTCGACGCGGGTGCAAACGTCGGCTTCTGGAGCGTTCCGGCTGCGCAAAAGGTCGGCCCCGGCGGCCGGGTCGTTGCGTTCGAGCCGAATCCGTGGGCTGTGCACCGGCTCGGGCGCAACGTCGAGCTGAACCGGGAGTCCCTCGCGCCCGTCGAAATCGTCGCCAAGGCGCTCGGCGACGTTCCCGGCACTGTCGACCTGCTCGCCGACGACCTCGAGGCCGGGGCGAGCCGCGCGACCCTCTACGCAGGAGCCGTCGAGGCCGAACATCCTGTTCGCGTGAGTGTTCCCGTCACCACCCTCGACGAGGCTGTCCACGGCGACGTCGACCTGCTCAAGATGGACGTGCAGGGGCACGAGCTCGCAGTTCTGGCCGGTGGACGTCGGCTCTTCTCCGAGTCGCCTCCCACCTGTCTCGTGGTCGAAGTGCAGGGCGAGTTGCTTGCTCACGCAGGGGTGAGTCCCGAGCAGCTTGTTCACGCCTGCGAGGAGCTCGGCTACCGAGCTGTCGACGGCGATGGACGTCTCGGGCATGTTCCGGTCGCGCGTCCGCTGCCGCCCGAATTCTTCGAGACGGTCGTGTTCCAGCACGCCTCCGCCTAGTCCACTACATGCCGGAGCTGCCCACGAACCCTGCCGAGCGGATCCGCAACGCGGTGAACGCCGGTGCGCAGCGTCTCCGAACGAGCAAACGAGGCCGGAGATGAAGCTCTCGCTGATGATCCCCACATTCAACAGCGGCGAGACGATCGAGCGCACGCTGCGAAGCGTGCTCGCGCAGGCCTACAGACCTCTCGAGGTCGTCGTGTACGACGAAGCAAGCAGCGACGGGACTCGTGCTCTCGTTGCGAAGATGCTCGAACGGGCAGATTCGGACGTGGAAGTGCGGCTGCTCACCTCTGAGGAGAACTCGGGACCCGTGCCGGCTTGGCGGGTCGTGCTGCACGAGATCTCGGGCGACTGGTGCAGCTTCGTCTGGGCCGACGACGTCCTCAAGCCGGACTTCAGCGCGAAGATGATGCGCGGCGCAGAGCGTGCGGTCCCCGCCGGACGTCGGATCGTCGCGTGTAGCGGGGAGGTCGAGGCCGGTGGCGCCGTCAAGCCGTACTACTCGGCAGACAAAGGCGAGATCACCGCCATCGAGTACTCGGAAGGGATCTTCTTGCGGCGCTTCCCGCTGACCCAGATCTGTGCCGTCTACGAGACCGCGACTGCCAGAGAGGTTTTCGACCGTCACATTCGCTTCGACAACCCACGCGGCTACGACTACGTGCGTTACCCGTACGGGAACGATGTCGGGTTCCTCTCGGAGCTCGCCATGGCAGGTGAGGGAGTGGAGTTGACCGGCGAACGACTGGTAACGCTCGTTGATTCCAGCTCGAGCATGACCAGGCAGGGCACGCGCGAGCACATCTGGCAGATGCGCTGGCAGTACACCTATGCCTTCGGTCGCGTTTGGAGGTGGTGGAGCGACCGCGGGATTCCCGACGCCGAGCGGATC
>Ga0334722_10002529_pt1 | contig 20593 bp, 19 predicted proteins | sample C3_bottom_MG_FD_207210 | JGI IMG/M metagenome (GOLD analysis project Ga0334722, IMG submission 207210) | Sediment microbial communities from Yellowstone Lake, YNP, Wyoming, USA - C3_bottom | ecosystem: Environmental > Aquatic > Freshwater > Lake > Sediment | place: USA: Wyoming | collected... | reverse complement strand
ACCTAGCATCACGGGGCCGACCGGCGCTACCGGTTCAACTGGCCCGACGGGCCCAACTGGTGTGACGGGATCAACAGGCCCAACGGGGCCAACAGGTCCAACAGGACCTAGCATCACAGGTCCGACAGGACCAACAGGCGCTACTGGTTCAACTGGCCCGACGGGCCCAACTGGTGTGACGGGATCAACAGGCCCAACGGGGCCAACAGGTCCAACAGGACCTAGCATCACAGGTCCGACAGGGCCAACAGGCGCTACTGGTTCAACTGGACCCACTGGGCCGACTGGTGTAACAGGATCGACAGGTCCGACGGGACCCACTGGTCCAAGAGGACCAAGCATCACGGGGCCAACTGGGGCTACTGGTTCAACTGGACCCACTGGGCCGACTGGTGTCACAGGATCAACGGGACCGACGGGCCCCACTGGACCAACAGGACCTAGCATCACGGGGCCGACCGGCGCTACCGGTTCAACTGGCCCGACGGGCCCAACTGGTGTGACGGGATCAACAGGCCCAACGGGGCCAACAGGTCCGACAGGACCCAGCATCACGGGACCGACAGGGGCAACCGGTTCGACCGGATCAACTGGACCCACTGGTGTCACAGGATCAACAGGACCGACGGGACCAACAGGACCCAGCATCACAGGGCCAACTGGCGCCACAGGTGTAACTGGCCCGACTGGTCCAACTGGTATGACAGGATCAACGGGACCAACAGGTCCCACTGGCATGACAGGACCAACAGGTCCTGCTGGAGGTGGGTCAACTGGTGCGACTGGTCCAACTGGCGCTACCGGTACAACTGGGCCAATCGGTCCAGCTGGTGTGACGGGATCGACTGGACCAACCGGACCTACTGGGCCTACAGGGCCCAGCATCACAGGCCCGACGGGCGCTACCGGTTCAACGGGGCCAACTGGTCCGACTGGTGTAACAGGATCGACAGGTCCGACGGGACCCACTGGTCCAACAGGACCGAGCATTACGGGACCAACCGGACAAACGGGGCCGACAGGTCCGACGGGGGCTACTGGTACAACTGGGCCAATCGGTCCAGCTGGTGTGACGGGATCGACAGGTCCGACGGGACCCACTGGTCCAACAGGACCAAGCATCACGGGGCCAACTGGGGCTACTGGTTCAACGGGGCCAATTGGTCCGACTGGTGTAACAGGATCGACAGGTCCGACGGGACCCACTGGTCCAACAGGACCAAGCATCACGGGGCCAACTGGGGCTACTGGTTCAACTGGACCCACTGGTCCGACTGGTGTCACAGGATCAACGGGACCGACGGGACGAACAGGCCCGACTGGGCCGCCAGGGCGATTCTCGGTGGACTTTGGCTTTGCTTACACGACTGCAACAACAGCTGTTGCAGCTGGTAGCTCCTTTACGCTGACTAATTTCGATAACGTTGCTCTAGGTAGTAAGTTGGTCCTCTCAGGAGGAAACATTGTCGTGAACGATACGGGCTTCTACCAAGTGACCTTTGGTGTGAGGTCTGGTGCAACGCTGTCTTCAGTTCAGCTGCAATTGAATAGCGTTGCAAGCACCCCACAAAGCTTACACACGGTGAGCGGGACCATGGTTAACCTGACTGTCGTCGTCCGTATTGTAACGAAACCAACGACTCTCAGGATTCAAAACGTTGTGGGAGGTACAATTACACCGACAGTCTTGCAAGCAGGTGAACCAACTATCTACATGACAATTGTAAAACTATCCCCATAGGAACTAACGATGTGTATAAATTTATTACTTTTTCTACTTATGGTATTCGGAGTCACAGAAGGGGTGGCAAAAGAGAAGCCGTCGTTTAAAGGGAGAAAAAAATACAATCTTTCCATCTGCTCCCTCTTCACCGATGAGGCAAAGCATTCCAAAGAATGGATCGAATATCATCGCCTTGTGGGTGTCGATCACTTCTATCTCTATTACTGCGGAAACAGCGAAGTACCAAAAGGAGTCCTAAAGTCATTTATCAAGTCGGGGATTGTGACGTTGATCCCATGGAACGTAAAGACAACAGCGAATAAAGATGAAGACACTTGTAATTGGGCACTCAGCACGCAAATCCCAGCTTATGAAAATGCGATCCATGTGCGGGGAGCTTCCGACACCAAATGGCTTGTCTGTCTCGACATGAATGAATACCTCGTACCTCCTATAGCAGATCGAATCACCGATGTGCTGGAGAGATATAGCGAGGCTCCAGGTGTGGTCCTCACGAGCGACTGCTTCGATTCATCAAAAATGGAGGCGCAGCCCGAAAAGCAACTGATCGTTGAAAATACAGAATTGATCTCGCCTCCAAAAGAGAATCCAAATCAAGAGGTAACGAAAACCATCTTTAGGCCGGAGCTGTGCCAAGGGTTCGTTTGGCCACCCTATCGCTGCATCTTCAAAACAGGTCATGAGGCGACAAAAATTCCGCGCTCAGAGCTGCGCATAAACCGCTATTTCTATCAAGGACAGCTCTATCTTGAGAATTTGAAGAGAAAATTCCACATCGACAACCGAATATTATCCGAGAAGGAAGTCTCTGATTTGCTGAAACAAGGATACGAAATTGAAGATCAGGAGCAGGCGGTGCAGAGATTCATACCGCTGCTGCGAAAACAAATGGGCTTGGGGAACCAATGGGACTGATTTTTGCCGTTTTATTATTAGTTGGCATACAGGTAAATGCAGGAGTTCTTGATCATTGTAAAAAAGTCGGGATGAAGCGGGAGAGCTCTGCACCGAAAAACATCGACTATGTCTATGTGATCAATCTAGACCAACGATTGGAACGGTGGATCCAAAGCCTAAAACAATTAGCTCCCTATAAGATTGTCCCGCAAAGATTTTCTGCAATTTATGGATGGACGCTGACTGCTGATGTTCTCAACGACATCGGCCTGGTATTCCAGCATGGAATGTGGACAGGTAATGAACATGTGATGGTATTTCCACCGGAAAAAAATGGAGCGTGGGACTTTAAATTTTTAACCGGCGCGTTCTACGGATGGACTTGCTTTTCCGGCTGGACAGTGAAGGGCACCATTGGATGTAGCCTAAGTCATCTCTCTGTGTTGAAAGACGCATGGGAATCAGGATATCAAACAGTGTGGATCCTTGAAGACGATTTCCAAATTCTCGGTAATCCGCACAAGCTCTCTAATCTCATCGCAGAACTGAATGAACTAGTGGGGCCTGACGGATGGGATGCTCTCTACACCGATTACGATTTCTTGAATGTCGATCCAAAGAGAAGTCTAGTGGAACAGTTTCCCTATTTATGGCGACCCGATATGCCGTTCCGAGATATTACGCCTCTGTGTACCCATGTTGAAGTCAATGACCATTTCCTCAAGATCGGCAGCCGGATGCGGGCCCATTCCATCATCTACAGCAGATGTGGAATCGACAAAATCATCCGCTTTTATCAAACCCACGGAAACTTTCTGCCCTATGATCAAGAATTAGCACTGATTCCAGACATCAACATGTTCGTCACCAAAGAGACGATCGTAGATGCCCGCGAAGTCAACTCCGATACAAGAAACAAATACTTTCCGAACTAGACGGCGCACAGGAGGATTCCATACGTAGAGTCCTCTACCTAACCCACCCTAACGAGCCAATCCAGCCACCTCCTAATCACCCCTGCCAGGGGGGAGCAACCTTTTGATCTATTTGGGCATTGGTTTTTGGAATTAATAAAGCAGGCGCCGAGTGGTAATTCATAAATGACTGATTATGAGCTAAATTTAGGTTGCCGATAGCGTCGGAATTACGTCGGAATTACGTCCAAATTCGGATCTCTAGACCAAAAAAACCAGAGGCTTGCCTTAGTTTTGCCCCTTAAATGAATGGCTTCTTTCCGTTTCAATTCTTTTAAAAGAGTTTGCACTTGGTCTTCCGAAAGGGCTGGAAGTACTTGGCATAGCTCGGATAATCGTGCTCCTTGGGGATTGGCGCGAATATGTTTAAGAAGTAATTCTTTGTTCGTGTTTCGATCAAGACCTCGTTTTCGGGTATAGACCCCACTTTTGCCAGCGTGAAGGTAATATTTTTGGCAGAGCATGTATTGGGTGGATCTGCCTCTTCCGATGGATTCAATAACTCCCAAATCGACCAGATGCCTAAGCTGTATTTTCAAAAATGAAGAGGCCATCCTGGAAATGCTGATTGTCATTGCGCAGATTGATCTTTTCCCACAGCTCATTATGGAAAGTGAAAAAACCTTGTCGATACTCAATTCGGTGTGGAGCAGGCCCGGTGACGTCGCTAGAGCGGTATTCAAAAATCACCTCGGCTTGGGCTAGATATTTCCCTAGGGCTTTCCGGGTTCCGAAGAGGATTAAGGCAGCGTAGGTTACTCCCTTGTCAGTGATCACCTCTATGTCGCGCAATATCTGTCTCTCCGCAATAGCCTGCAGTTGATGATTTCCAGATTTTCGTATCCACGCTTCGCGAAAGGTGTTTATTGCCGTTAGATCGAGATCTTCAAATTTGGCATCAGGGCAGATCTGAGCGGAAAAATCGGGTACCCCTTCGTCAAAAATACGCTTCAGCATATCCGCTGTCATAGGGACCAGTTCTTCACCTCTACGCATCCAGTATATCCCATCACATTGAATGGGGACTCCAATCGGCCTTGAGGGAATCGTGACAATGACTACCCTCCGATCTTCTTCAAAAAGCTCGTCAATTTCGATTCTGAGAGATAACTTGAAAATGAGATGGGATTTGATTTTTTCCAGGTTTGGGTACGCTTGGCTTCCGACGATTTTTCGAGGCAATTGATCTGTGATACCCAGGACGATTCGACCGCCCCCTTCATTTGCGAAGGCGCAGCAATACTGAGTCAGTTTAGTGATGTCAAAAGTGTTCTTCGCTTCTTTAAACTCAAGACGAGCGTTCTCGCGGCTTTTCATCCAGACATACAGCTCACTAAGCAACGCCATATAACTCACTTTGCGCGATTTGAGACATTTGAGTTTAGCAAGAGAAAAGGAGACAGTCAAATTTTAAAACTTGCAAGGTGACTGATATACTCAAACACATTGAAAAGTTGGGAATTTGACAAGGAGACGCCCTGAATTTGAGCCAGGTCCAGCCGGCGCCGAAGCAGCTCAACTTGAATAAGTTGAGCGATGCAGGCGGGTCTCAAATTCAGTGGCTGACGACGCCGTCAAAAACCAATTTTTCAATGTGTTTGAGTATAAGCTCTTGTTCTACGCAAGACGGAATTCGACGTTGCGTCTTAAAAGCATATGAAGCATCCACCGAAACAGGTTCCTTCGCGTTTCGCGATTGATTTCCTCTCTGCGTTCTCTGTTTGCCAAAAGTCCAAATTTAAAAAACCTGACGGAGCGTCGTATAAGAGATTTCTTTTTTATTTCTCGTGGGTATACAATCCTCGGCTCTTTATCAATGGGATTAGGAAGTATGGACCTCCCTCCGCCAAGTGAATTTGAGTCGGTTATACCCTTTGATTTAGCTGTAAAACTGGATGCTTACAGCTACATGAGCGAGCTAGAAGGTTGGTGTTCGCTTGAAAAAGCCGCTGTTTTAATCGATCTAATCTTATTGGAAAAACCGCGCATTGTTGTCGAGATTGGAGTGTTCAATGGGAAATCGCTCATTCCGATGGCCTGCGCTCTAAAAGCCAATGAAGAAGGAAAAATCTTCGGAATCGATCCTTGGAATACAGCGGAAGCAGTGAAAGGAATGAAACTGATAGTCAACCGCGTCTTTTGGAATCAAATCGACTTTGATGCGATCTACCGAAGTCTGGTTGAAAAAATCGAGCAGTTCAACCTGGAAGAGCAAATCGTTTTGATCCGAAGCACGTCGGTCGATGCAGCGCCCATTGAAGACATCGACCTTCTCCATATTGATGGGAATCACTCCGAAGTCGCTTCTTGTCAAGATGTTACAAAATGGGTTCCCTTAGTGCGAAGCGGGGGTGCGATCGTCTTCAATGACATGACTTGGACGGAACAAGGGATCAAAACGACAGCCCGGGCAGTCAGTTGGCTCGATGAAAACTGTGAGAAAGAGATGGAATATACAAGCGATTATTCAGTGTTTGGAATTTGGAGAAAACGATGATGCGATGGATGATTTTTTTGGCTGCGATCATGGGTTATGCGAACGAGGTAAAAATTTGCGTTTCAATAGTGGTGGAAAATGACGAGCATCAGATCGCTCAATGCCTAGAAAGCATCAAGGGCCTTGCCGACTTCATCATCCTTTACGATATTGGTTCAACCGATCAAACAATTGGAATTGCAAAGAAATTTCTCACAGAAGCAAAAATTCCAGGGATTATCCAAAAGCATGATGTGAAAAATCGAAATCATCCCCGAAACATCGCGATGGCACTGGCTGAAAAGGTGATTAAAAATGACAAAGTATCGAGCAATAGCACCTACATCCTTTCGCTAGATCCTGGTATGGTGCTGAAAACCGATCCCAATTTCTCAAAAAATGCGCTGGTTGCAGATGCCTATAGTCTATTGGAAAAAAACGCGCAGTTTGGATCGTATGAAATTCACCTCTTCCATTCCCAGCTTCTTTGGGAAAGCGTCGGTTCGGCGCGCCCCTTCTGGTCGTGCACATCTCCGCATAAGACCGAAAAAATCAAGACCTTAACGATTGAAACACAAGTCGATTTACAGAAAGAAAGCGAGCAACTGGCCGATGAGCTGAAAAAAGAGCCAGATAATGGACACAATCTCTTTTATCTCGCTTTAAATTATCAGGGCCTAAAACGCTTGCCCCAAGCGATCGAATTGTATCGGCAAAGACTGGACAAGTGGGGAGATCTGGAGGAGTGCTGGTTTTCAAAATACATGATCGGGGAATGCTATGAGGGTCTAGACAAGTGGGACGAGGCGCTTTACTGGTACTTGGAAGCTTATCAAGCCAATCCAAGTCGAGCGGAGCCTCTCAAGAATATCTCTACGCATTATCGCGTACTCGGCCGAAATGATCTCGCCTATATTTTTGCAAAATTTGGATCTCGCATCCCCTTGACTGATGATCAGACCCATTTCAGCAACCATCCGCTTGCTAAGTACCAATTCGATGAAGAGCTCTCGATTGTTTCATTTTACACGCAATTTAAAGATGACGGTTACCAAGCTGCAAGCGATCTGTTGCTAAAGAAAAATATCCCCTACTCCATTCGAGAGCAGACCTACCGCAATTTACTCTATTATGTTGAACCGCTCAAAGGGGCCTCCTATCAACCGATCGAGATCGATCTCCCTTTTGCACGGGAGGGCATTCGCAATAATCCGATGAACCCATCGATTGTCAAGACAAGTCAGGGTTATAGTGTGATCTGCAGAACAATCAATTACACTCAAACAGGTGCGAAAAATTTCCATTCGCATGATGACAACGGCATTTTCCGCACTCGAAACTTCCTCGTGCAGTACGACCGCGGCTTCAGCCTCCTCTCCCAGAAAGAGATTGTAGAAGAGTTGCCCCGCGAGCGAATCGGCATGCCTCTGGTCCAGGGATTGGAAGATTGCCGCCTTTTTGAATACAATCAGCAATTCTGGTGTACCTGTACGACCACCGACACCAATCCCACTGGCAGTTATCAGATTTCTCTCTGCAAGTTAGGCGTTGAGAAAGGATTGGACTATGTTCCCGTCGAAACCCTCGTTCCGCTCAACGGGCCCGATCCCCGTCGTTGCGAAAAAAACTGGCTCCCCTTTGTGCATGGCGGCCAATTCCTTGCGATTTATTCCTACGATCCCTTTGTCATCTTCGCTCCTGACCCAGAAACAGGTCAGTGCGAATCGGTCTTTCGCTATGAGCCAGAGAATGATTTTTCCTACCTGAGAGGTTCGGCAGGCCCCCTTCCTTTTGACGGTGGCTATCTCATCTTAGTACATGAAGTTGTCTTCCAAGCCAATGGTGAGCGGGCCTATTTACACCGATTTTTATTCCTCGATCGGGATTTTGTGATTGTGCAAACCTCCAGGCCGTTTATTTTCAAGCACACCGGTGTCGAATATTGTTGCAGCATGACGCTTGATCACACCGGAGATAAGATCATACTGCCGATTGGAATTGAGGATCGCGAAGCCCACCTTTGCACAGTTGACTGCGAGACAGTTCGATCCCTGTTAAGCCCTCTACCAAAAAATGGATTATGATCCTGATTTTTCTTCTTTTGGTTGTCTCTCTCTTTGCTCAGGAGGATGTGCCGGGGAAGGATATCGTGCTTGCCTCCAAGCAGATTTATCTTTCAGAATGCCCCGATGCATTCAATCCCTCACTTCTCAAAACTGAGGAAGGGTTCTTGCTGATTTTCCGCTTTTGTCCAGATCGCATTCGGAAGAGTCACGTTTCATACATTGGCGTAGTAAGTCTCAATGAGAGCTTTGACCCCATTTCCAAACCCCAACTACTGAGCGTGCGTAGGCCCAATAGCAAAACCTCTTCCCAATCGGAAGACCCCCGGATTTTCTCCTATCGGGGAAGAAACTTCATTGTGTTTAATGACAACATAGAAATTGAGAGTCCAGCTGTTGGAGAGAGAAGGGATATGTATCTCACTGAACTCCTTCAGTCGCAAGGCCGTTTTTCCCTCTCTTCTCCAGTCAAACTCGTCTATGACAAGAAATACAATACCCAGTGGTGGCAGAAGAACTGGGTCCCGTTTGAATGGAATAAAAAGCTGCTTCTTGTCTACACCATCGACCCACATGAAATCATTTCCCCCAACTTGACCAATGGCAAATGCTACCCCGCCTATGAAACTGAGATGGAGCTCGATTGGGAGTGGGGAGTCTTACGAGGTAGCACGCCGGCTCTCCTCGTAGATGGCGAGTATCTCTCCTTCTTCCATTCGGGCCTCAAAACGGCCACCGAGGCCTCATGGGGACGCGAGCTCTGGCACTATTTTATGGGAGCCTATACCTTTTCCCCAGAACCTCCATTTAACATCACTAAAATCACCCCACTCCCCATCATTGGCGAGGGGTTTTATACGATCTCTTATCATGAAAAGCGGGTGATCTTTCCGGGAGGATACGTCGTTAGTGATCCCTACATCTATGTCGCCTACGGAAAAGACGATAATGAAATGTGGATCGCCACCATCGATAAAGCGGCCCTCCAAAAGTTTCTAAAACCTGTGCAAGGAGAAAAGTAGCTATACTGCGACCGTTCAGAAAGAGTGAAAAATGCCAAGGAGGTGCCCTGAATTTGAGCCAGGCGAAGCCGTCGTCGAAACAGCTAAACTTGAAAAGTTTAGCGATGCAGACGGGTCTTAAATTCAGTGGCTATCCGACGCCGGCAGATTCACACTTTTTGAGCGGGAGCAGTACATGATGATCCGTTTTATCTTTATTCTTATGTTGGGATGGCAGCACTGGTTGCAGGCTCAGGAGAGTTCTCTTCGAACAAGCGTTTCTGATCTTCCCTACTGGCGAGAAGATTGTGCCAAAGCAGCTTCGGATCAAACTATTTTCGATCATTTCCGCAAGAGCAGTGCGATGATCTATGTGGTCGAATTGCGATATGAAAACTTAGGCTGGGAATACATTAGGTATGTGAGCCAGCACTATCCGTTTTTGCTCAATAGCCCGAGAAGATCCTCCGCCATTCTAAGGCGGGGTACATGATCTTAAATCCAATGGATCTTTCCCCTGGCACCACCCATTCATTCATAGAAATCTACAAGCGCCTGAAAGGGTATGGTTTTAAGCTGACGATTCTCCCTGAAAACCCACTTTCATCCGGTGGAAACATGCTTTGTGTTTGGAGACAAGAGACGACTCCAGAACATTAAGCTGTCCTTTTTTCCGACCGCTAGCTTGTTATACCATTTATCAAAATTAAACTTCAGAACTGCGGGCATCTTTTATCTGCGGGCCTTCGTCTTCGCCCTCGCAAACTCTCTGAGTTTGCTTCGTGCTCCAGACTTTGGTCCTCGGCAAAATATGCTGCGCATTTCTAAACCTTATTTTTGATAAATGGTATTATGCCTAAATTCTATTTCCTCAAATACCAAAAGTTGCCTTTGGTTTCGATAGTGCGGTGTACGTCTTGTGAGAATTTCTCCAAGACCTCTTTCACATATTCGTTTTTCACCATGTTCCCACAGATCAGCGTATCTTGAGTAGCCACCTGGTAGAGGTCATTGAGATCTTTTCGCAAGCTATGGCGGAAATCTTTGAGTGTAGGATCACGTACCAGAGAATTTCGATAGTAGGAAAAGTCGATAAAGATCGGATAGCCATTTCGACTTAAAGATGAAAATAACGAATCGAATACTTTATAGGAGATCAGGCTGATTTTCTTATGATCTTTCATCAGTGTTTGATCTTTGAGATGGACTCCAAAAGAGCGGAGTGACTTTTGATCGAGCCAAGGATCGCAGAGGTGGATCTTTGAAAGAAAATTCGCTGCGCTAGCGAGCTGAAGGGCATGTATGCCAGAGAGAAACCCGCGGTAGACAACGGCGGTGTTCCCTTCAAGAAGAGCTGTCAAATCCTGTAAATCCTGGGACCCGAGTTGCGTCGCTTCCAGGTAGGATAATGAAAGATCGTTGCTTTTGACTTTTTTCTGTGTCTCTAAAATCAGAGCGCGCCAGGGATCAATAAATGCCTTCTCTCGAGTGCAATTTTTTAGCAGTGTTGCTTGTCTCTTTAAAAACGGCTCGTTGACCTCAGTCCATTCATGGACAAAAACAATCGGCAATCCCTCATACAGTGGATCTAGGAAAGTATGCTCCACAATGGGAATGCATTGGAGAACAAACGCTTCCCACGTTCGAACACAATCCGTCTCTAACCCAAGAGGAGAGATGACAAATTGGGAAGCGGCAAGTTCATCGTAATAATCTTCCTTCGAAAGTCGCGAAACTCTTACATAATCTTCTCCCGTGTGGTTTCTGCTGAAACAATACGGTTCATGTTCAAAGAGTTTTAGGATTTGATCTCGATCTCCAAAAGCTCTGGGTAGAAAGTTCATGTAGAGAAAATAGGGCTTTTCATGGTGCTTTTTTGAAACAAGTCTCTTTAGGTAAGGGAAAGAATAATCATGCAGCGTGCGATCATAGGGACCCATCGGGAGTTGGATCAATTTGGGGTGGTAGCTGAATACGAGATTGCGACAAAACCAAGCGGCCAATTTTGGGTCGTATAAAAGCCTCTTATAGTCAGGATGCGGCAACCAGTCTCCCACATCACGCGTAATCAAGATGTAAGGGTGCTGAATGGCATCATGGACGCTTTTCTCAAACCATTCCATGTACCAAATATTCAGATAAATAATATCTCCCTGCTTCACAAGAGCGGGATCGAACCACTCTGTATTCTGATCGATGACGTGATCGCTTAGGGCACTAAAAGCCATGTCTGTCATCAATGGATAGGGGTCGCAAGTGGGCACAGATTTCTCAGATCCTTCATAAAATTCCTGCGGCACTTTAAGGGGTTGCGCAGCTAACGAAAAAGAAGAAACAAGAAGCAGAACGAGTTTCACCAGGGGCTCCTACTGAGACTGTCCACAAACCGATCAGTCGCATCTTTTGGCCCTTTTCGCGATCTTTTGCACGTCTAGGACTCGTCTATGAGCCTTTGGCATATGTCGAGTCCAAGTCCTGCAAAATCTCATCGAAAATGCCTCAAAATCTGCGTAGCTGCTCAGTTTGTGGACAGTCTCTAAAAATGAAGAATAGAAATCTAACGAGGAGTGAATATTTTATTCCATTTATTTCTACGATAAAATATGATTCCCGGACTTTCTTAGGGAGGCTCTGGGGGTGAAGCATTTGTTGATTCTGTTGCTGGGCTTGGGACTCAGCCTTCACGCTAGAGTGGAAGACCATTTCAAAGCGGCTATCGGCAAGTCCGATAGCCATAAGATGAGAAACATCGATTTCATCTATGTGCTCAACTTGGACCAACGCCCCGAAAAATTTCAGCGATGTGCGCAGCTGCTCGCTTTATGGGGAATCGAGCCTTATCGGTTCTCTGCAGTAAATGGCTGGGAGCTATCCTTGGAGACTGTGACAGATGTCGGAGTACGATATCAACCATGGATGTCAACAGGCGCTTGGGGAACCTATTACGAAGAGGATCATTGGAAAGAAGCCGTCCATGAATATGTATACAAAGCTGGCCGAACGTACTTTTGCCACTGCATGTCCCTTGGAGCGATCGGCATTGCCCTCAGCCATCTTTCCATTCTCCAAGATGCGTACGATTCTGGATATGAGACGATTTGGGTCATGGAAGATGATATCGACATCTTACGCAATCCACATCTCCTCTCTGATCTCATCGATCGCCTCGATGAAACCGTGGGAGAAGAGGAGTGGGATGTCTTATTTACCGACCAAGACACCAAAAATACATTGGGCCACTATGTGCCTTGCACAGGCTTTGCATGGAGGCCTAATTTCTACCCTGCCGAAATCTCTCGATTCGCCGATAGGCGGATCATAAGTCCCGACTTCAGAAGCATTGGCGCCCGCTTTGGGGCCTACTCCATGATTGTGCGCAGATCGGGAATGAAAAAGATCCTCGATTTCATGAAGGAATATAACATCTTCCTCCCTTATGACATTGAGTTCCCCCTTCCAAATGACATCAAACTTTATACCGTTTTGGTTGACATCGTATCCACTTGGCCAGGAGCGCCTTCAGATAATGGGTCACCTGCTTACAAAAATGGGGAGAAAAAACCATGAGTGATCTCTATTACGAACACATGCGGCCCGACTACTACTTGGAATCGATCATTGATAAAAGAGAATCCACCGCGCCCGTAAAAAATGCAGCCTATTGGTACATGGACCAGATCTATGGGTGGTGTTCCCACTCAAAGGCATCCATCCTGATCGATATCATCAATCGGATGCAGGCGACCACTATCGTTGAAATTGGAGTGTGGGGAGGCAAGTCCCTTGTCCCCATGGCCTATGCACTCAAGGTGCTCGGCAAAGGAAAAATCTACGGGATCGACCCATGGGATAGCAACGAATCGATTCAGGGGGTCATGAACGATGCAAACCGTGACTATTGGGGTCACGTCGATCATGAAGCGGTTTTCCAAGCGATCAATCAAAATATCGACCGATTCGATCTGAGAAACCAGGTGGAATTGATCCGGAGCACCTCTGCGAATGCCGCCCCCATCCACGATATCGACATTTTGCATATCGATGGCAACCACTCCGATTTCACCTCGTATATCGATGTAACAAAATGGGTCCCGCTCGTCAAACCCGGAGGCTGGATCATTGTCGATGACATCAGCTGGTATGAAAATGGCGGCTTTACACAAGCGGAATCGGTTCGGTGGCTCGATGAACATTGTTATCGCATGGCAGAAATCACAGACGTATGCGTTTGGGGGATTTGGGTGAAAAAATGAGAAAAATAATTTTGATCTGTCTTAGCGCCTTCCACATGGTCCATGCCAATCCCGACATTGAAGGCTTAAAACAACACATCCTCTCACACCTCCCTTATCTTGAGGGTTGGTGTACAAGAGAAAAAGCACTCAATTTCATCGATCTAGTGATCACCGAAAAGCCCAAAATTTGGGTCGAAATCGGCGTATTTGGTGGATCATCGGTATTCCCCGTCGCTTCCACGTTTAAATTCCTCGGAGAGGGCCTAGTGATCGCCATTGATCCTTGGGACAAAATCGAATGCATTAAATACTACGATCCAGTGAAGGATAAAGCCGACCTAAAATGGTGGGGAAATCTCAATCTAAATCAGGTCTATTCCTCATTCCAGAATGTTCTACGAACGCATATGTTGGAATCCCACTGCAAAATCATTCGAGCCAATTCTGAACAGGCCATCAAAGAAATCGAAACAATCGACGTCTTGCACATCGATGGCAATCACAGCGAAATCGTCTCGATCCAAGATGTGCAGCTCTACCTACCCAAGGTCCGTTCAGGTGGATTCATCTGGATGAACGATTCTTCCTGGGAACAGCGTCAAGAGGCTGTCGAACTATTGGTTGCCTCCTGCGATGTCATCAAAGTGATCGATAACGGCAACTGCATACTATTTAAAAAGAGATAAGGTTTAGCATGCTAAAACTATTCATCAGCTTATTCCTCACATTCAGCGCAGTCTGCTCAGCGACATCGATCGATTTAAGCCCCAATGAAAAGTCTCTCTATAGCCAAAATGGAGAAGATGGCGTGTTGGCGAAAATTTTCCAACTGCTGTCCCCCTCATCCCGCTATTGCATAGAGCTAGGCGCTGATGATGGAATCACGATGAGCAACACATACCTTCTCAGGCTCCAAGGATGGAGTTGTCTTTTGCTAGATCGCGGTCATGAGCTTCCAGAACAGCACCTCTACAAGGAATTCATCACTGCAGAGAATATCAACTCTCTTTTCGAAAAATACAACGCTCCTCTTGAATTTGACCTCTTATCCATCGACATCCACTACAATGATTTCCACATTTGGAATGCAATAGAGGCCAAATATCGTCCCTCCGTCGTTGTCATCGAATACAACGCAATCTACCAATCAGAAGAAGATAAGGTTGTAAAATACCACCCATTTTATAGCGGAGATGGAACCGATTATTTTGGCGCTAGCATCGTCGCCCTAGCTCATTTAGGCAGATCTAAAGGCTACTCTCTTGTCTATGTAGAAGAATCTGGATGCAACCTCTTCTTCATCCGAGATGACCTCCTTCAGGAACGGGGATTGATCTTCAAGGATATGAATGATGTAAAGCAGCTTTACCGTCCCCCTGCCTATACAGTTCCAAACAACGATAAAAAACAGAGAGCCTTCCTCTCTTCAGATAACCTGATCAAACAATGAAACGACTCATTCCATTCCTCCTGATTCTGATCTATGTGACCGCTGTTGCGGAGGTCGTAGACCACTTGAAAAAGGTCTCTAACAAGTCGGCTGCCTATTCCATGCGGAATATCGATTTTATTTACCTCATCAACCTCGATCAAAGGCCAGAAAAACTGAAAGCTTCGTTGGATCAATTAGCTCCGTATGGGATTCATCCCTGCCGTTTTTCAGCGGTCAATGGCTGGGAGCTCAGTTTGGAAGAGATCAATGACGTCGGATTGAGATTCAGTCCCTTCATGGAGAGCGGTATCATGGGGACTTGCTATCCTCTAGACGGCAACTTTCAACCAAGTCATCAAGCGATCATAAACTGCGGTCAAACCTACTTCTGCCACTGTATGGCTAGAGGAACAATCGGCATCGCTCTCAGTCATATTTCTCTTCTACAAGATGCCTATGACTCTGGATATGAGACCATTTGGGTGATGGAAGACGATATCGATGTCATCCGCGATCCAAGAATGATCAGCGAGATGATTGACAAGTTAGATCTCTCGGTAGGCACAGATCATTGGGATGTGCTCTTCACAGACCGAGATATCCGTGACAGCAACGGCAACCATTCAACCACCTATTGGGCGGGAAGACGCCCCGATTATATCGTATTTACCAAGGACAATGACTATGCGATGAAAACTCCCGTGGGGAGCGATTTTATTCGCATCGGGGCCCGATCTGGCGCCACCTCGATGATCATTCGCCGAAGCGGCATCAAAAAATTGCTCCAATTTTTCAATGCCCACCAAATCTTTTTCCCCTACGACATGGAGTACATCCTGCCAAGAGGCATCCAATTGTACACAGTTGCAGAAGATATAGTTTCCAATCTCCCTAAGGCCCCAACAGATAATGGAGGCCCTAATTACCTCGACAAAGGAGTTCAATGAAAACCTTAATTTTCCTAACTTGCTTCAGCGCGTTATTCTTCACTAAAGGATACTCTATCGAGAAGCTTGAAGACATCACCTTCGACTCACTCATGCAAGAAAATCATGAATCCCACGTGATTTGCATGAGGGAGATTTTTCAAAAGTTAAACACGCGCAACATGATGGAATTTGGCCTTGGTTACGCGACGAAATACTTCCTCGACACCTGCAATCGGGTCGTATCCATCGAAATCGTCACCAATGGATATGGTCCAGATACAGTTCGAAAATTCATCCAATTTTACCGCGACTATTCAAACTGGGTACCCATCACCTATTTTAGCGGCTATCGCGGTGACATGAGTTGGTCCCCTTACAAATACGTGGGCTCAGATGCTGTGTACGTTGCTGGATCTTATCAATGCTCTACGCATCTTAGCTACGAACCGATCGACGGATTTTATTTAAAAGAACTCGGTGAATTCATCACCAACTTGGTCAAGTACAACAAAATCGAGGTTGCCCTGATCCATCCCATCCTCTATTTAAGAGGCGATTTCGTCCAACTCTGCTTCCAGAAAATACCCGTTATCGTCGCTCACAACACATCTTGTCGCGCAAATGGAGAAAAAAATGATCCGTGGGGGTATTCAAGAGTCAAAACGCCTCCCGAATATGTTGAAATTTACATCCCCACTATACCTGGCACCACTGTTTGGGTTTCTAAAAAACCCGAGTACCAAGCTTTGATCGATAGCCTTTCAATATTGATGCCAAAATGATCCAGATACTTCTTCTCTTACTCTCATTTAGCCTGTTTAGCTCAGAGTATAACCTAGAAGCGCGGATCGATAAGAACATTGTCCTATCGACAAAACGGATCGTATTGCCTAAATATCCAGATGCGTTCAACCCTTCCCTTTTCAAGGGAGAACAGGGCTATATCCTCTCCTTTCGATACTGCCCTGATTGGTACTGGGACCCATGGACAAATTACATCGGAGTTGTTCTACTGAACGACTCCTTTGAGCCCATTTCCGAACCGGAGATCCTTCTCTCTGGCCTCAATACCGTCTGCGTGAAGTCTCAAGCTGAAGATGCTAGGATCTTCACCTACCAAAACCGGATCTATCTCATCTATAACGACAACGTCGAAGTCAGCAGACCCTGGTATAGAGACCGGCGAGATATGTATATTGCGGAGCTAAAATACATAGACAACCACTTCACTCTCGTCCATCCAGTCAAATTGTTCTACGAGCAGCGGTACTATTCCCAATTGTGGCAAAAAAACTGGACCCCGTTTGAATGGAATAACAAACTATTTCTAGGCTACAGCCTAAATCCCCATGAAATCATCTATGCAAACTTAAATGATGGCGCCTGCTACCCCTGCTATGAAACAATCGCACAGATCGAATGGAACCTCGGCGTTTTAAGAGGCAGTTCTCCGGCTGTGATGGTCGATGGAGAATACTTCTCCTTTTTCCACGCAGGACACCAGATGAAAACTTCTGTATCTCCTGAAGAGCCCCTATGGCACTACTTCATGGGCGCTTACACCTTCTCAGCAAACCCACCGTTTAACATAACAAAAATGTCCCCTGAGCCCCTCATTGGAGAGGGGTTCTACGCTCGTAGCTCCCATCAAAAATATGTGATTTTACCTGGTGGATTTGTCATTTCTGGATCTCGCATCTACGTAGCCTATGGCAAAGATGACGACGAAATGTGGATCGCTGAAATGAGCAAAGAGGCGCTCATGAAATCTCTCATACCCGTGAAGGAACGATCATTGTGAAATGGATCCTCTGGCTCCTCTCCTTTCACCTTCTCCTAGCTGCAGAAGAACCCTTTCAAGGCTACATAGGTAGGCCGCTCGATCTCCTCTCTCTCTACCTTCCCGCTGATCCGATCATTCTCACCACAGAGGGCTATGAAAAAGAACTCGCCCACTATTGGCCAAAATCCCACATCCTCTTCTCGCCAGAATCCACCCACATCGACTTGCTTCGAATCAACCTCGATGCGATGGACAATTGGAGAATAGGGCCCCTCACTACTGCCAAAGCAATTTACTTAGAAGGGATCCTCTATCCCTATGACGGGACTCGGGCCTATCTCGAGTTCAAGGCCACTCTTGAAACCCTCGGGTTTTTCCTCCTCACTCGATGGACCAAAGAGGCCTCCCAATCGTGTGCTATTTTTGTCCGAAAAGACTTCTTTTACGGCTCCAAGACTGAAGAATACTTAAAACACAACTTCGTAACGTCCAAGGACTACGGCACTTATAGGCAACTCTTTTTCCCTCCTTTGTATGGGGACATCCACTTCTATATAGATAATGATCAAAGCGACTCAGTTAAGCGCACTCTTAAAACTGGCCATGCTTACGAAGGCAACTTAAGCATTCTGATTCACGCCCTTACAAAGCCCAACACAGTGGCCATCGATATCGGAGCGCACATCGGCGTGCACGCCGTCTTCATGTCTCGCAAAACAGGGCCTTATGGAGTCGTCATTGCCTTTGAACCAAATAAAAAGCTCTACATGGAGCAATTGGCCAATATGGGACTCAATCGCTGCAAGAATGTGATCTCCATCTGCAAAGGGCTTGGTGACACGTATAAGACAGCCTATCAGCGAAAGATCGAAATTGAACAAAACGATCCCATTGAAGGGGAAGGCGACACCATCGATGTCGTGCCTCTCGATGCGTATCACTTTAATAACGTTTCATTCATAAAAATGGACGTTGAAAACTACGAATATTTTGTCTTTACGGGCGCTCGTGAAACCATTCGAAGGAATCGGCCAGTCATTCTGTTTGAATGCTGGATTGGATACAATTACGATACACGCAATGAAGAAGGGCAGAGAAAAAACTTTGAAAGAGTGATGTCTCTGGTTGAATCCTATGGATATGAGATCTATGTGGTGTACAACTGCGATTTTCTCGCAATTCCGAAAGAAGACACCGAACGATTGGAAAGTTGTAGGCATCAATTCAAAAGACTCAATCCGAAAACCTATCAAGGAGAAAAAATTCCCTCATGAATTCTCTCTGCTTTTGCCTGTTTATGTGCTGTATCTCATTGATTGCCAAACCAATCACACCGCCCCATCCCAACCAACCGTTTGTTGAAGTTGACAAAAGAGACGACTCCCCATTCATCAGCAGCCGTTCTTTCATGAGGATTTCTGATTTCATCATCGATCGAAACACCCCTTTTTTTGACCCAGATTGGGTGAATCAGGGCGATCTCATCTTCGTTGATTCCTACTACCTTCCATGGTTTGAGCGCGATGTCCATGACCAAATAAAAGCTCCCTACATTTTGATCTCTCGCGTGGAAGAGTGGCCCTCTGGAGTGGGTACGATGAAGAAATTGATTCACGATCCCAAACTAGTCACTTGGTTTTGTTGGAACCTCCTGTTTAGCTACCATCCAAAACTGATTCAAATCCCCATGGGGCAAGACGTTTTTTCCTGGAATTACGAAGGTCCGGAAAAATTTCTCGAAAAGATCAATCATCCCCCTCCCAAGGACCATCTCCTCTATATGAATCATTGCCCTCGACTGTTCGGCGATCGATATCGGATTGTGAAGCTGTTCGAAAAAGAGCCCTATTGTTTCAGCAAAAACCACAGCGAACAGGAATACAAGCTGATCGATAAAGAGGAATACCTCGACGATCTCGCAACATCCTATTTTACCCTTTCTCCCATCGGCTTGGCCATTGAATGCATGAGGACTTGGGAAGCCGTTGTATTAGGCTGTATTCCGATTCTCGTTCACTCTTTCCAAGATCCATTATTTGATGGATTACCCATCCTCCTCGTCCATGACTGGAACGAAATTAATCAGGACTTTTTATTGAAAAAACAGAAGGACTTGGGCCATTTAAACCACGAGAAGGCCTACTTTAACTATTGGAAAAAGCAAATTTTGGACGCAAAAACAAAAGTCATCAATGGAGACCTGTCCTCCTCACAAGTTGAGTCAACTCGATTTTCTTCCCGCGATATCAACGATCTAATTTCCATTTTAGAAAACAGTAAGTCCCTTACATACAAAGGGTTATTGACCACAATTCGGCCCCAACAATTGCTCCAGGAAAATCCTTCACTAGACCTCCTATTCCTACAAGATCCATGGAACAATTCTACAGATGGGCGCATTGTATCGATTCAATCAGACAATGACCTGCAAAAGGGGAGTCCCATTTTTCTCGACCTGACTTATTTCAGAAGTTCTTTGTTCAGAAACAACAAATACTGGCAGCATTCGTTAAAAAAGGACATCAAAGACCTCTACGCGAAGTTGACGGCAGGAACGCTGCTCTGTGGAAACATGATCCAAAATGAATATGTTCGCGAAGTGCTTCATCGTCTTTCAGAAGAAACGGGAATTCGCCCCAAATCAAAAGGCGATTTCTGGTTTTTGATTAAGTAAACCAGGATTCTGTGGTTAGGTTCATGAAGTATTTATATCAAGTATCGCTTTCGTTCTTTCTTCCTACGCTGGCAATGGCTGACCCGTATCCTATCCAATTCTCTATTCCAGAAAATAAGATCGTAGAAAAAATTCCACCCAAGAACCAGGATTTTGCTCTCCTCATTCCAGGAGATCTCAGTACCTATATTTATACTTCAGAAGCGGAATATTACAAAGATTATCAACGGTCCTATTTTGCTCTTACTTGCAAAAAGGGAGGATGGGATTGCTTGAGGCATTATGAAATTTTGGCAAACGGGTGCATTCCCTATTTTCGCGATATCGATCAATGCGATGCAAAAACGATGTATTTTCTTCCAAAAGAACTCATCAAAGAAGCGAT
>Ga0334722_10002528_pt1 | contig 20594 bp, 24 predicted proteins | sample C3_bottom_MG_FD_207210 | JGI IMG/M metagenome (GOLD analysis project Ga0334722, IMG submission 207210) | Sediment microbial communities from Yellowstone Lake, YNP, Wyoming, USA - C3_bottom | ecosystem: Environmental > Aquatic > Freshwater > Lake > Sediment | place: USA: Wyoming | collected... | reverse complement strand
GTGGGCGGCACCTATAATTCAAACACAAATATGACGCTGAACAATCCTACACTCTCGACTGGTCAGATTGCCGTATACATCGTCACTTTTTTTACTTCGTTCGGCACGATCTCAGGTTCTTGGGGCGATGCAGACTACCGACCGGAAGGAATTGTTCAAATCAATGCACTCGATATTCAATTCTATATGAACAACTCTGTGAGGACGACTCCGTCTTCTCAGACTAATCGCGATAACGCATTCGCGCCGATCGTATCTCAGGGAGTTTTTAGCTCGTCTTCAACGTATAGCGGCTCAGGTTTCAACGTACAGGTGGGTTCCTACACTAACAATAGCGGTGTTGGACCCGACCTACACGCGGCCATCTCGTGCTTCGTCTATACCCCATTTACTTAAAATGTCGAGCACTAGTAATATGGCGTCGCCCCTTTTTGATCTGACGTCTCTCTTTACCCAAGGGACGCTCAAGTTTTTTCAGGCGAAATGCTTCGAGAATAGAAACAATGCTGGTGGCACCTCCACGTACTACACGAATAATCCAGTGATGACCTCGAACCAGATCGCCGTGTACTTTGTGACGTTCACGAGCAATTACGGATCGAATAACATGGGCGACAACGTGAACGGGCCGTACGGGAGATATATAGCTTCAGGTCAAGACGTGACGTTTAGTCTGATCAACGGTATAGGTGGATACGCATACAGTTGTTCCCAATATCCATCGACGGTCCAGGGCGTCTTCACATCAGCCGGCGGCTATAGCACCGGTCAGATCACTCATCAACTCAGTTCACTCACATATTCCTCGAGTCACCCGAACATCTGGGTCAATATCGCGTGCTTCATTTACACACCACCCGCTTAAAATATTGGGAATTACTAATGGCGACCATCACAGCCTCTTCACGTGTGTCGGGTCAGAACGGGTACGGTGCCCCGCCACTCATGGATATGATGCCTCTATTTTCTAGGGGAAAGTTCCAGTTGGCTTTTGCGAGGTCATGGCGTCTAGAGGGTCCGGGATCCTCAAATGTCGGCACGTTCACGGTCCCGACCCTGACCACGGGTCAGTTGGCCGTGTACTTCGTGACTCTTTGTAGCTCGTTTGTTTATAATATTGGTGCTAATAATCAGTACACACCTATGTGCAACGCGCAATTATTTGGAAGCATCGACGCGACCATGAATCTAGGGGCGGCTTGTTCTTCTTTTACGTACCAGTTCACGAACGGCCAACTCATGTATCCGATCGCGACACAGGCGATCGGGACTTCATCATCTGGAAACTCTGGCGGGACGGTCACAGTCTATATAAATAACTACACTCAGTCCGCCGGCTACCCCTATTCCCACATCAACGTAGTTTGCTTTGTACATACTCCAGCTTAGAATTGAGTTCCTTGATAGCCTCGATGAGCAGCGGGACCACCTTGTCGTACTGGACCGTCATGTACTCCGGATTGAACGCTGCGGCTCCAACAGCCTCCGGGAGAACCTCCTTGAGTTTCTGGGCGCTGACGCCGACGCGCTGGAGGCTGTCGCTGCAGGCCCCAATTTCCTTCGCCAATTCGTTCGGGACGTACGTGAACCCCTCGAGCGAACACACCTTGTCGAGAGCGCCAGTCAGCCCTCCCGTCTTGGTCTTGAGACGCTCGTCCGAGTAGAACGTGAACACGTCGCCCGTGGCCCCGATCGAACCACCGACGGCCATCTGATACATGGACGTGGTCTGGGACGTCGTGCCGACTCCGACAAAGCCTGACGTGACGATGTTCCGGTTTCCGAACGTGATGGTCTCGGCCATTTACTAGTTGGTGGTATTTTAAGCTGTACGTATACCTGTCTATCCTTTATATACAACGATACGGTAACTCTGGACCGATGGAAGAGTTACAGCCGTCCAATTAATTCCATCAAAAGAATAGGCCGCTTTGTCACCGGCACCGGAACCACCGGGATAGCCGCATGTAAAAAATCGTCCCGAAGGCGAACACGCGACCGAGTACCACGATTGGCTATACGGTAGACTCCCGCTAGACCAAGATGAGCCATTCGTTGAATACAGTGCAGTCCCATTATCACTGTTGTTACCCGCGACGGCTACAAACCTATTCAAACCAGACGAATATGCGACAGCGCCCCATTGCCCGAAGGTCACACCGCTCGCCTGTGACCAGTTAATTCCATCAGAAGAATATACTATCGCGCTTCCCCCAGCCGCAACAAATACTCCTGACGCACTGGCTGCTACACCAAACCATGTCGCGCTGATCGGGAGGGTGGCGCCCGCAGACCAATTGATACCATCATTCGAATAATATGGAGTCGAACCGTTGTAGAAAAAAGCAACGAATCTACCGTCAGTTGGGCGCACTCCCACTATCGTCGCCGTCGCCGGAAGATTCATTGGACTCCAATTGATACCATTGTCCGAATAAGCACCAGCTGATCCACCATTACCAACCGCCACGAACCTTCCTGTAACAGGACTCCATGCACAGGAAGACCATCCCGCCGCTGATGGTAGTGTTGTCGATATCCACGTGGCGCCGGATGTATCCGAATAGTATCCAGTTGTCGTGCTACCATTCAAAGCAACCAATCTACCAGTTGTAGTGTTGGCAGCCATTACTGTAAAGTAAGGCGGGCTACTCACACTGCTCCATGTTGAATTCACGTCAGAAGCTCTAAAGACGCCGCCGTACGATGCCATTACAAAATTCGAGGAGGGTACACCTTTGGTGATGGTGACGTAGCCATCTCCGACATCTACTACTAGGACCGACTAATTTTTGGTGATGGTGACGAATCCATTAACCATCGAAGTAGCGCCGTTACCATAAAGTGTATTGGTTTGATTTGTACCGGAGTTATACGATCCACCACCACCTCCAGTAAAGGCGTTTGGAGAACCGCCACTGCCACCGCCCTGCCCACCCGAGTATCCGCCACCGCCACCGCCATATGTATTAGTCACCGCCGCCCCCCCTCCGAAGCCGCCACCTCGTGGCGCACCCAGACCTCCATTTATGAATGCACTTGGAGCCGTCCCACCGCCGCTGCCGTTTCCAACCGTCCCGTTTCCGTAAAAACCGGCACCGTCACCACCCTGTCCACCTGTTGCTCCGTAACCAGCGGTCCATGTAACTGAACCTCCAGTTGAATTCACATTACCAGCCGTTCCGGTCGTTGCATTTTGACACGGTGTTATACTGGAGTAACCTGTATGCGTTGCCCCACAACCTCCCGCAACAATAAGTGGACTATCTGTACTTGATGCTACAAAAGAACCGCCACCACCCCCCCACCCCGGACGTGGATCGCCAAGCCACCCTCTTTGCCCTACTAGAATTTTTATTACATTCCCTTGTGTAAAGTTAAAAGTACCAGTAATATCACCTGGATTGCCAACAGTTGCAGTCGCTTCATTATCATTTCCAGCTGATGCTTCCACAACATAATACCCTGCGTCGTCATGTTGAAGAATGACGTATTGGTGTTCCAGCCACTCGGAGCGGGCGTACCTGTGAGTCCCGCCCTGGCCTGAGATATTGAAGGTCCGTATCGTCCGGTCACGCCTCCGGGTGTGAAAGTCGCGTTCGTGAAGCTGTATAATCCTTGTGACTGGCCCGAAAAGCTCGCCCCCAGTGAACACGTCGCGCCGGCTGCACCTCCCACAAGAGGAAAGAGATCATTGCTCAATAGTTTCTGGGTTCCGGCTACTATACCGAACTCCGTCAAGATCTGACCGATTGATAAGGGTGCTGGTGGTGACGTCGGTAGCACCATATCTACTGGTTGTATACAAATTAAATACCTCTATGACGGCGCCATTGTGAAAAAAAAATAGCTTCAAGTAGTAATGAGTCACGTGTACCAGATTCACGTCGATACCGGTTCGGCGTCGCTCGTGAACCCAGCAGGCCAGCAGTCTGTGATCAAGGTGGCGGGCAACCCTTTCCAGTGCACGGTCATCCTCGGCAATCGCCATCGCCGTATCCGATCTTTGGCCCTCAAGAATGTACAGATACCCGTCGGCTTCTATAACGTCCGGGCGCCCTACAACACGATGAACGTCAACTCGGTCTCCTACACTGTGACCCCCGGCAACTACTCGGTCACAACCCTCGTCAGCGCCCTCAACACAACCATCACAGCGGGTGTGGGTACTTTTAGCCCTGGAGCCCTGAACAACAACATGCAGTTCTCATCGGCGGGGGGGGTGGCCACCATGAACGTCCAGCCCCTCAGTATGCTGAGCTTTCTTGGGTTCGTGGACAAGCAGCAGGGCACGGCGTTTTACGGAACGAATAGCTACATCGTCAACTTCGACACGTACGTGAACATCTGGATCGAGAACCTCGGGACTCAGTCGCTCGAGCCCCGCCAGATTACTTTCAAAGTGCCCGTGTCTGTTGGTTCCGGAAGCATCATGCATTGGGCTGAGAATACCCAAAATAGTCAGCTCGTGGAGGTGACTGATTGTGGGGTCCGTCTGGACCGGCTCAATATTCAGGTTCAGGATCGCTTCGGAACCCTGATCAATAACAACGGTATGGACTGGGCGTTTACTATTGAAATTGAAGCGGACAACTAGCCAGTCGCGGAGTGACTGTTTTTCACCTAGGAAAAAACATAAAACTAAAGTAATGAATATCGACGGAACACTCGGAGACAAGAATCAGTTGCCGACGAAGACCCGTCCTTACGACTTTGGGACAGACGCTATCGAACGTCAGCGCGTGTCCCTTGGTCAGTCTTTGATCGATGCAGATTTCGAGTACGGCCTCCAATCCACAAAGTGGCAGACGCACCAGGAGCTGCGGCGCTTCCCTAGCTTTTACGAGACGCCCGGAACTGATTTCACCTTTTCAAACATCGTCAGTTATGGAAATCCAGATTCAAATATAACAGTTTATTTTTCAAATAACGCGGGGTCATTTCCACCACCCGTGGGAAGTGTGCTTTCGGTTCAGGGGCTTTCAAACGAAGCGAAGAACGCCAATCGCGCCGAGGGCTTCTTCTTGGTCTCGTCGAACGTTCTCACCCAATCCGGTAGCCTCCTGGGCAACACGTGTAATTACGTCTCCAAGGGGTTCATGTCGGCCTCGAACGTCCAGACAGCCTACGCGGTGGTCCGCCGTGGAGGCATCTTCTCGAACGCCACGTCGAAGTTGACGGTTTCTGCAATTTCTACCGGCACATCTAACGTCACAATTACGACCCTCAATGCACATGGTCTATCCCCGGGTACCCCCTTGACCTCCAACGCGGCAGGGGCAACCTTCAACGGTAACTTCTTTGTGACCAATATTTCGAGTGCAAATTCATTTAACGTGAGTACGACCGGGACCCTCACGACGGCGTCTGCAATCAATTCCAACATCTACATGAACCCTTATTCGTTTACTATCCACCGCCCATTCGATGGTGGTGTCTTGGTCAGCCCGTCCCAGCCGTCATATGGCGCTAGTGTCATCCGCCAGTCCAAAAAGGTTTTCCGGTACCAGTCGGGCAAGGGCATTCTGTGGTCTTCGGGAACCCTATTCTGTCCCAACAACGACATTGCATCCATTTCAGTCTCTTCGCTGGCTGCCGGAAGTAACATCTCGATCGTTTCGAGCATCCCCAACGGTATTCCACAGGCGGGGGCGACCATCATCATCCGGGGCGTGTCGACTGCGAACGTTGACGGCACTTACACCGTTTCATCAGTCGTGGAGAGCACGACGGCCAACGTCGTTTCTACCGCGCCGATCAGCACACTGCTTCCACTTCTGGGCGACCAGCCCCGATTCATCATGACGAAATGGCATGGCGCCTCGATCCGCGCCGGCTGTTTCGACGACCAGAACGGGCTCTTCTGGGAGTACGACGGCCAGACCCTCTTTGTGGTTCGGCGAAGCGCGACATTCCAGCTGGCCGGTACGGTCACTACGACGGTCGGCTCGCAGCTGCTGACCGGGTCGCTGAGCACCACGACCGGCACTTGGTCCAATCCAACCCCGATTAACGTCCAGGTCGGTGACGTGAGTGCCACGGTGAGTGTGACGGTTCATTCGCTCACGTACGGCATGTACACCACAAGCCTTCCCAACGCCCTCTCACTGGGGGCATGCTGGGTCGTCAACACCACACCAACTACGGTCACTATAGGATTCTTGCCTGCGACGGTGGCGACCGGAAATCCCACACCCACGAATCCAACTTTCTTATTGCCCACGACCCGGTTCCAAGATCAGCTCAAGGTGAACGACAAGGTTGTGATCCGCGGCATGACCCATCAGGTGACGTCCATCCAGGGCCCGGGACTGCTGACCTTCAATCCACCCTATCGAGGTGCGGCGCCCCTGCTGACTTCTGCGCCCGTCCAGGCTGTGAAAGTCAAGGAGCTTCGTGTGGCCCAGGGTCAATTTAACCGCGACCCTCTCGATGGATCTGGGGCGTCTGGATTCCGCATTGATCTCACGAAGATGCAGATGATTGGGCTCCAGTACACGTGGTATGGCGCCGGTTTCGTCGACTTTATGGTCCGTGGCGCCGACGGAAACTGGGTCTATGCGCACCGTATGCGCAATAACAACATCAATGACGAGGCCTATATGAGAACTGGTAATTTACCCGTACGTTACGAGATCATAAACGAAAGCCAAGCGGCCCAGACCTCGTTGAGCACCGATATCACGGCCACCACTAGTACCATAGTGGTCAACGAACCCACCACGTACTTCCCCAACTCTGGGACTCTCTCGATTGATAACGAGCTTATTTCGTACAGCTCCAAGACGGCGAACACCTTCACCGTCGCCCAGGGTGGGCGCGCCACACCCCTGAACTACAACGTGAACGACCAGTTGTTATCCTTTTCCGGTCAGACGGCGTCGTCCCATCTTTCAACCACGACCGTTTCTCTTACGAGCGTGACGTGCACGCCCAGCTTGACTCACTGGGGGTCGGCTCTTCTCATGGATGGTAGCTTTGACGAGGACCGCGGCTACTTCTTCAACTATGCAAACACGGCAGTGGTCGTAGGCGGGGGGGTGGGCAACACGGTCATCCCCTTCTTGATTCGCTTGTGTCCATCTGTGAGTAACAGTATCGTGGGCGACCTTGGAAATCGTGAATTGCTGAATCGTGCTCAGCTTCTTCTCCAGAAGCTCGAGGTGACCAGTACAGTGAACGTCAACGTTACGGGCATCCTGAATCCCACGGGACTCGCTATAGATTCAACTAAGTGGATCAATATCAACTCGGTCGTGAACGGGTCCCAGCCGAGTTTTGCACAGATCTACACGGGCGTCACCGGTACTGCAGGCCCAGGTGAGCGCATCTTCTCAACCATCGTTCAAGCAAACAACCAGAACAATCTCGACCTTTCGAACCTCAAGGAAATGGCGAACTCTGTGATTGGGGGGAATCAGATGTTCCCCGACGGACCCGATGTGCTTGGAATTTTGCTGACTAATTTGACCGGCTCGACCACTGCGGCCCAAGTCAACCTGTTTTGGACCGAAGCTCAGGCCTAAATTTTAAACTAAAATTAGAGTAGATGAGTCGTCTCGTGTTTGTCGACTCCAAAAATAGGGACGCTCAAGTATTTCCGAGTGGAAATTCGTACGTCCTCCATCTGACCACACCGATCAAGAACGTGACTCGTGTCGATCTGGTCAGTGCCCGTGTGCCCAACACCATGTACAATCTGACGGACGGATCGAATACCTACGCGATCAATTCGTCGAATGTGAGTATGAATCCTGGGTTTTATTCAGTCTACGGAATCGAGACCGCCATGACGGCCACGTACCTTCCAGACGAGGGTAAGTTTATTTTTTCTCAATCGAGCCTATTTACTATCAAAATTCAATCGAGCGAGCTAGCGCATATGGTCGGTCTGAGACAAGGCGTGACGTACACGGCCGCACTCGCGGGCACTTTGGACCCTGGGTTTGCAGGCAAATACATCGTAAGATCCGAGACCCTCGTGGATCTGAGCCTGAACGAGTACGTCTTCTTGGACATTGACGAGCTCCGGACTCCGTGGAATTTGGATGCAAAATCTATCGACAGTGCGACCGGGACGTTCAGTGGATCCAATGCCACGAGGAACTTTGCGCCCATCATCATGGACGTGGCCTCCGGGTGCATCAAGAATTTCCACGAGAAAAAGGATTACAAGATTTCAGTCGAGTATCCGGAACCCATCGGGGTCCTACAGAGGCTGACGATCCGCTGGTACGACAAGACGGGTACGCCTCTGAATTTTCGTGGATGGGACACGAATGCATTCGTGCTTCGGCTTCACGTGACCGATGACGAGGAACGGCGTTTGCCGCCTCCTCCACCTCTACAAGACGTCGAGATTAGACGAATTGTAGAAGCGATGACTTTTCAGATTCCAAAGGCGGAACCCAAGGAGACGCGACCACGTATTCAGTGGTGGCTAGTCGTCCTCGCTATTTTAGGTTTTATTTTTGTTTGGAAGACTCGTCCCAGTTCCGTAGGAACTGTGCCTGTGCAAGTCCCCGTAAAGGTCGTGCCGATTACGCGCGCGTAACTGCGTATGCCACCTGGGTCTCCTTGACCTCGACGTTCTTGATGAACGCCTTGGCGACCATGAACACCACGACCGACAGGAGGGTCGTGAAGATGGCCGTAAGGAAGTAGTACTGTCCACCGTTCTTGTTCACCTGGATCAGCTGCGAAATTACCCAGCGAATGGCATCGACCCACGAGATGGCGCTAGCGAACGCAAAGCCGGCGATGATGGCGTTGACGGACTGAGCCTCGACCTGGAGAGCGACGGAAGAGAGAGTGGAGGCCATTTGTTACTAAGTAAGCCGAAAATAATTATGCGCCTCGCGTGGATCCCAGCCTTCTATTTCAGGGCTAGGATCTGGGTCTTCAAAATTGTCCTGAAGGGGATCCTTCTCATAGGATTCAGGGCCGTCGTCCTCGTATTCCTCTTCTGAGAGAATCACAGAGTACTTGGGCTTCTGTTCCTCTTCGGACTCCTCGTCGGACTCCCAGTCCATCTACTCTTCTCTCTGTTTGTCTACCGCGTTTTTGAGCGCACGTTCTGCAGGCGTCTCGGGTTCCCACGCGTCCCACGTTTCGGCGCACTCGTTCATCTTCCGGGCCATCTCATCCTCCGTGCCTTCATACTTGGTCCAAACGTCGGCCGGGGACTCTTCGTCCCCGTCCCCAGAAACGGTTTCCCACGATCCGGACTCTCCGTCCGAGTCATCTTCGTAAAGCTCCGGAAACAGCGTCCCCAATTGCTTTCCTGCGACGTTCCGAGCCGCAAACATCATACCGATGCGCATGTCCTCGGCCTGTACACAGTCCCGGCCGGCCGCCTTGCAGTAGTGAGCCGCCAGAACAACGGCCGACTCCATGACCGGTAGAAATATGTCTATCGCTGCCGCTTCGACCATTTCTAAGAGATGTAATTTTTAAATATAACTTCGGCTGTCGCACCACCGACCATCAAGAAGTTGTAGCTGAGGGCGTATACGGTCACGTACCTATTCGTCTGACTGGGGTTCATGGTCAGGACGAGGTTCTTCTGGTCTATGCGTGAAAAGTTGACGCTGCCGCTGGGCTGAACAGACTCGGGGTCGAGACTGAACGAGTACATATAGAACAGGTAGTTGGGAACACGTGTGTGAAATTCTAGAGCCTGTATATTTCTGAGGAAAACTGGTGTCCCGACGTCGGATGAGATTCGGTCGGTCGAATTGAAGAACAGGACCATCGAAGCGAGCTGATCGGTCGACCCCCCCGCGACGTTTGAGTAGTCGTATCCCTTGGCTGAGTCGTTCTGGATCGTCATGAATATTTCCTTGACTGGATTGATGATGGTCAGAGGGCACGTGATTGCGTTGATGCCTTGGGGCGCGAAAAACTCATTCTTCTGGAGCTGTTCGAAAGCGTACATTTGAGGGTGAGACTTGATGAATTCCACCTCCGGGTCGGACAGGTATGTGTATTCGACGTCGAGCTCCATATTCACAGGTGGTGAGATGACTACGGACGGCTCAGTAAAGACGGTCGAGGGGTGGAGGCCCATCCGGATCGTCACATCTTCTTTGAATGCGCACAAAGGCAGGCCTTTTTCGAGAACAGAAAAGGGGATGGGGACCGTGTAGGTTGCCGCGGGTGTCTTCGTTCCCTTGCCTATGAGACCCGTCAGGGCCCCCTGTTTACTCTGCGGAACCTCGAGGTCCCATTTGAGGGCTAGAAACTCTCCCCAGAAGCGTTCGATGAGTTGGCTCCCAATGTAAAGCTCTATGTAATCGATCATCAAGGTGCCGACCGAGTCACGGACAGATCCGGTGCCCAACTTTTCCAAAGGAAAATTAACTTTGAGATACATTTTAGATATGAGATCACCCGAACGAGGCATGACGGCGTATGACTCGGCCCCAAAGTAGACGTAATCTCCCTGAAAATTGACGGTGTCGACACGCTGGGCGAAAGACGCGTGACCTTTGTACCGCTCGATAAAGTACGTCGCCTCGGGTTCCCCGCTCAAGATGACATCCTCTTTACCGAGTGATGCTAAATTGGCACGGGCGGCCATCTCTAGTAAAGGAAAACATTGTTTTCCGTCGGCCGCGGCGCGGAAGGGAGACAGGGACCTACTCACTAGTTGAACATCAACCCTGCAAGTCCATTTTCAAATCTCAAAACGTTGTGATTCACAAAAGCCAGGCGTAAATTACGAGCGAGTGCGTTCGTATTGGTGTTGAGCGTCAGTAGAACCTGTTTGATGCGGCTAAAGTTCACGTAGCCCGAAGGCGCGGTCGACCCTGGCGACATGCAGAATGAGTGCATATAGAACTGTCTCGTAGGGAAATTCGGATAGTGATTGAAAGGTTCCAAGGATCCCAAAGAGACGGCGTCGTTTGTACTGGCGCTCATAGCCTCGTAGCCGTTGAAGCTCAGTCCGATGCTCTGAAGACCGTTTCCAGAGTAGTCATAGGGTGCAGCGCCATCTGTCTGAATAATGAAGAACATCTCTCGGATCGGGTTCTTGAACTCTAGGACAAACACGCCCGACGTGAAACTGGGCTGGAGTCTGAACGTTCCGTACTGACACTGTGTTATGACCTGTTCTATGCGACTCGTGCGGAACCAGTTGATTTCGGGCTCGGACAAATACACGTACTCTGTGATGATTGTCGCGTCGAGCGTGGGATTCACAACCCCAGATACGGCCGTGAGATTTTTGAATGTGTTGAAATTCACATGGACCTCAACGTCTTGGCGGTCGAGCGCCACCAGTGGAATCGCAAGTTCGGGGCGGTTATAGAAATAAAAGGGCAAATTCACATAGTACGTCCGGTACGATAGAGCCCTTGTCGTGTCCGCCTTCCCGGTGAGGAGCTTGAGGGCCGGTTGATTCTCGTACGTAACGTTCAGGTCGTTCCAGAGCTCTATGTATTCACCCGTGAGTGTCTCGATGGACTGGCCTCCGATCTTGAGTTCGGCCGAACGAATGGCCAAGGTTGCGACCGAGTCGTAATAGACGTAATTAGCAGGGGAATTTGCATTTGACGATATTGGATACACGGCCAAAAACGTGTTCGAATAGATGTTCGGGGCGACCGTCGAGCCATTGACTGCAAGACTGATGGAATACCTGGTGGCTGTGTTCGATACTCGAAACGGCAAGTTGACGGTCACGGGTGGGTACATACCAAGACCTACCGGGAAGGTTGTGGAGCTTCCGTCCGAACCGTTTATCGACATGGATGTGAGCTGGTTGGCTGTCGAAATGACTCCGGTGACCATATATGTACCGACGTTACTGAAGGCTAGTGTGTTCTGGCTCGTAACGTTCGAAATACTGAAAACGTTGCCGACGGTTGTGAAATCGGTCGTGACCTTAAGGGGCGACTTGAGCGTCGTGGTCGAGGGGGTCATCAAGAAACCGTTGTACTGGCAGACTATAGTCGCAACAGACGTTGCTGGAACACCCACCTGATTTACGATGAAAAATGAGCCGTTCAAGAGAATCTTGGCCGTCTGCCGACCGGTCATCGAGACGTTCACAGCAGGTTTGTAACCAGTTGTGCCGTTGAAGGCTTTGGTGAAGACGACGCGGAACCAGCGGTACGCCGCACTAGCGTTGACGGTCACGGTCTGGACCGCTCCCGTCAGGGTCGTCGGGCCGTTCAGGATTGTCCAACCAGAATTACTCTCGACGCTGTTTCCCAAAATGAGGCACTCGCCCGGGGCCAAGTTGGCGCTCACGGGCGTCAGAGTCACAGTCGTCAAAAGAGTCTGTGTAGGCGCCACGAGTTGAATCCATTCGCCTCCCCACGAAATGGGACCGGGTGTCGTGTTGGTCACGGGTGCAGCGACCACGTTGGAATATGGTGCGACGGTGGAATACATACCGAACGAACCGGCCTGCCAGTAATTTGCCGTCGAAAATCCTTTCCATGCGGGCCAGGTGGTGCTTTCGGTACTGGCATTCATGAGAAATGTGCCCGTCGTCGTCAAGACGGACCACTGCCCCGTGGACCCCGCTCCGGTCGGTTCAACACCTGGTAAAGTCGTCACGTCACTCCAGTTGTTGTTGGTCGCCACATTTAGCGAGTAAAATCTGTTCGTGTCCGTGACGTTCATGGGTATCGAAAATGCAAATGTCGGGTCTCGACCCTGCGACGTCATGTCGTACGTGTAGACGATGTTGGCCCCTTCGACGAGCTGGACGTTCGACACGTAATTCGAAGACAGGTAGAGGGTTCCTGTGATGATCATAGGACCGGTCGTATTGACGTTGAATCTCCCGGTCGCGTCCGCCGCCAAAGTCAGAAATCCCGAACCGGTCGAAACGATGTTCGAGTAAATAGGCACGGCGTTAGAGGTGATTGTGACGCCCGGGCCATATGGTGACGCCATATTCATGATGTAATCCGCCTTGATGATCGATAGATACGAATTCGTAATCAAGGACGAACCTGTCGCATTGGCATACACATAGACACTAGTGCTCGTGGTCGTGATGTTCATGGGAAAGATGGCGGGAGTTGCGGGGTTGGGAGACACGCGCCATGGGTAAGACGCGGCAAAGGTTGGAAAGTTGGGTTCACCGTCACCGGTCTGGGCCCCCCAAGCCACGTTCGAAAGCGAACCGTAGTTGGCACCGAATCCTATTCTCATTATGTAGAGTCCGGGCTTCTCGAAACGGATTCGCCCCCCTTGGGTCACGGTGAATGATGATGTCGTGTCGTAGTTGGTCCATCTGGTCAGACCGTTATCTTCTGCAAAATTGATGAATCCGGAGCTGGGTATGACCATGGGCTGATTGAGACTCAAAAAGAGACCGGACCCTGAAGGCGGGTCGGGCATACCCGTTGCTGGATTTCGCAACCATCCGGACTGTTCGAGACTAAAGTCCGACTGGCGTCCAGCCGCCCCCACGTTATATATGAGGTACGTCACTGAACCGATGGTCACCTGTGCGTTAGCGTTGCGAGGGTCCAGACCCCAAAAGACACCCGTATTAGTCTGGTTCGTAGTATAAGATTGGACCCATACGTTGGTGACGTTCGAAAAGACGAATTTGCTCGACCCGGCTGTGTAAGCGACGTTCGGTTTGAAAACACCCTGTGGTCCTGGACCGTTCAACCAGGCTGCCTGGTTATATGTCGAGTACCAATCGATACCGGCAAAAGGGGCTGTGTTCGCTAGCGTGTAATTTCCATTGAAAATTAGAGTCGCGACATTCGAAACTGCTGGGGCGATGGGCCAGTACCAGTCGGAGCCAACTGCTTGGAGTGGAGGAAGGGTCATTTTGATCATCAAAGACCTTACGAGATCTCCTTTGGGTGGGATTCTACAGATGTGATTTTGACCGTACTGTAATTTTTGATCCAAAAATGGAATGTCGTAAGCCTCAAGCACAAAGGGTGTGTGGCGGCGGTAAACTCCCAGAAAGTACGTGACTTGAGGACTTCCCGTGAGGTACGCGTCCTGTTGTCCGATGGCCGCCAGCTGAATGTAGCCGGCGGACATCTCTAGTAAATGGGAAGGAAAAAAGGGGGCGTCGTAGACGCCCTTTCCTTCACGTTTACTTATGCCGGAGGCTCGCCATCACGAGTCCTTCGGACTCGGTTCGGCTGCGCCCCAGCACAACTCAAAAAAGGGCACCCAATTACAGAATGAGTCTTCAGCTCAAAAAGTTCGACCCGAGTTCCATGGGCGACGACAAGGTTTGTGTGTTCATCGGCAAGCGTGGGACGGGTAAATCCACGCTCGTCACGGACGTTCTGTGGCACAAGAAGCACTTGGCGGCCGGGATCGCCATGTCTGGTACGGAGGACGGGAACGGCCACTACAAGCAGTTCATCCCCGACCTGTTCGTCTATGCAGACTACAATAAGGAGGCTATTGAGAAACTCATAGAGCGACAGAAGAAGCTCGTGAAGGTGATGGGCAAGGACCGGACTCCTGCCGTCTTTCTGCTCATGGACGATTGCATGTACGACAGGGCCTTCATGCGCGACACGTGCATCCGCCAGCTCTTTATGAACGGCCGCCACTGGAAGATCTTCTTCATGATGACAACCCAGTACTGCATGGACATGACGCCCATGATTCGTACGAACGTCGACTACGTGTTTGCTCTCAGGGACAACGTCCGACAGAACCGTGAAAACCTGTACAAGGCGTTCTTCGGGGTGTTTCCCTCATACGACACGTTCAGTCAGGTTATGGACGCTTGTACTGAGAATTATGAGTGTCTCGTGCTCGACAACACGTCCAAGTCTAACAAGATTACCGATTGCGTCTTCTGGTACAAGGCGCCGATCCGCCGAAACTTCCGGGTCGGCGGCCCGGCATTCTGGCAGTACCACCAGAGGTTCTACAACCCCAGGGCTGCACAGGCCGGTCCGCCGTCCGCCGCAGCCCCGAGACCCAGAGGGTCGACAGCCATCGTCGTAAAAAAGGCGAAATGAATTTCCTCTTGAAATTCAATGAACTCGTACGACCCCAACGGGGCCGACTCCATGTCCACTCCCATCGAGTCTCTGCCGCAAAAGCCAGAGGGGCCTCCGACAGGACTGCTGAAGTTCGAGCCGGAAAAGAATGTTGACGAATCTCAAATGGCCGACTTTTCTTCACCGATTGAGGAAGTTATGCAGGGTCCGGGGGGCATGATTCAGGATGAGGTGATGGGCCCGCCCATGCCGACCCAGGGCAACAAGAAGACCTCTCGCAAGTCCGAGTCCAAGGGCTCTTCCAAGACCCCCTTTGGTCTGACTGATGAGCAGTTCACGGCGGCCATCGCTGGTCTGGCTGCAGTGATTGCATTCTCCAAGCCCGTTCAGGGCAAGCTGGGATCCATGGTCCCCAAGTTCACGGTTGAAAGTGGGAGCGACCTGTCCCTGACGGGTATGGTCGTCAGCGCACTGGTGGCGGCCATCGTGTTTTACTTCGCCAAGCAGTTTTTGGCGGAGAAGGCCTAAGGGGGGGACCCGAAGGGTCCTGGTCTTAGTACCCCCTCAAGTCAAAATAAGCATCCATGAGCTTATTTATCGCACTCCCCGGAGTCTTGGGGAGGGCTATAATGGCGCCATGGGTGTGAAAAACCTTGGGTGCCAAGTTGAGAACGGCCACGGCGTTGGCGTGAGTCGCGTTGGGCTTGTTCAATTTAGCCAAAGCATTGCGCAGGTTGGCGCTCTTGCTGATGACATTCATGCGCTGGGCGTGACGGTTATTGGGTGTCTGTCCTGTAAACATATTAGTGAATCTCGGCATCGTCTTTACTAATTACAACTAAAAATGTGAGGGGAGGACGAGTCCTTCGGACTCGGGGCTAGTCGCGAATAATTTCACCACAGTACTTGCGTTCACCCTTCGGCTCATAGAGCCCCTTGGCGACGCACAAAGCCTTGAGCTTCTTGAAATTCTCCCAAAATGCGTCTGTATGATCGTACTCCGGTACAGACATGTGCGCCACCTCGTGGATCAGCACGTACATCGCCGAGTTTACATCGTCTCCCTCCAGACAGATGTAAATCTCGTAACCCTTATTGACGTTCGAACCTATGACACCATCTTTCTTCCCCTTGAGGCCCGTGATTATAGACGGTTTCAGAACCGGTAACCACATGGGGTCCTTGGTCTCCCTGAGAATGTCGAGCATGGCCCAATACCGCTTCTTGAGCTCCGTGAGCATTTCTGGTTCCTTATTGAAGACAAAAACCAATATGGCCACCATGGTCTTGAGGACGAGGGCCGTCAAAATGCCACCCTGATCCATCCTCTACTGTTCAGTCGAGATCTTTTTGAAAACGAATTTCGAGTACAGATCGGACACGAGTCCGTTGGGTCGTGGAAGCATGGGTTCCCAAACGATCTTTTCAAAGCCCACCTCTTTTAGTTTTGAAATTAAGACCCCAGAGTCCAGTGTGGGTTCTTCCCGACCACCATCTGCATAGAACGGACCGTCGACCAACCGGACCATGAGTCTCCGATTTTCCTGGAGTAATGCAATTTCGTTTCCTAATTCATCCTTGAAATGTCCATACTGGTCGACGAGGCTCTCGGCCCTGGCTAGTTCAGGGGTGATGCCGATCAAGAGACCCCCGGGCGCCACAGACAGGGCAAGAGCCTTGATGGACATATCGAGCGTCTCGGGGTTCTCGAAGATGTAGTGCAAAGAAAAGTTGTAGCAGACGGCGTCAAAGGGCCCCGCGAAAGCAGCCTGTCGGATGTCCCCCCGGCCCAGGAACCACACGCCCAATTTCATCTCGAGGGCCCGTTTCTCAGCCTCCAAGAGTGACTCTTCATCTGGATCTATGGCGAAGATTCGGGCCTGTACAGATTTCCATTTGTGCCAGTCGCCTCCCCGACCACATCCACAGTCGAGGACGGTCGAACCTGGTCTGACCCACCGAGTGATGAGTTCGCGTTTCGCCTTGTTGTGCAGTTTGCGAAGTTCGTCCATTGCGTATTTGGGCTTAAAAAATAAGCGTCTATTACTCTTATATGGGTTCTCTGGAGACTGACTACCTGACTGTTCCAGGACAGCTTTTTGCATGCATTTCCTTTGTGGGCCCTGACCTGCCTCAGAAGAATGAGAAGCTCGGAATGAAGATTCGTGGGTGCTTCGCGACCCGTGATGAGGCTGCCAGCCACGCCAAGCGCCTTCAGAAGGAGGATGCTCTCGTGGACATTTACGTGGTCGACATGTACAAGTGGCTCCTGATTCCGCCGGACCGTGAGCAGATCAACGACGTGCACTACCAGAACGATAAGCTCGAGGAGATTATGAGCAAGTATCGCGAGAACCAGTCGCAGGCTGCTGCGATGTTCGAGAAGCGCAAGCGCGACATGACGGCCAAGCCGATCGCGGGCGACACGCCTTACATCGAGCCCGGGGACGAGAACAGCAAGTTCTACACCAAGCCCGACGTGCCGCCGATTCCTCACCCGGCCGACCTGATCGACGACTTGAAGAAGGAGTTCCCGGACATGGAGATGCCCGAGCTGGTCAAGCTGGCTGACGAGCGCGTCTCAGCTGAGATTGCCCGTCGCAAGGCTCTCGAGGAGGCTGAGGCCAGCGCACAGGCCACGATCCCGGAGGGTGATGAGACCACCGAGGCTTAGTTTTTTTAGCCGTCTAAAAGTAGTATAAATGATTTTCATCCTTCTGGCGTTCGCCATAGGTGTTGTTCTGGCCTGGTTGGCCTATAAGAACATCCCGGCGGCACCTGCACAAATATCTCAAACTGTACCGGCTTACGACAGCCAGTTTGAGGTATTCAGAGATATGGAGCCCAATTCTCAAACGTTGGAGAATTCTTGGGTTGGATTTTTACAAGAAAATGTAAGAGAAGGACGGACGGGCCCTATAGGTGACTTTATCGGGGAGGATTCGAGCTCGGGTTCGGCTCCTCTTTTCTTTTTCGACTCGATTCAGGATCCTTCGGTCGTTCAGAACACAAAGGCTCAGGAGGGGCAGGCGACGTCCACGGTCGTGCTCATGGATAGCCGCTCGGGTCTCGAGACGACCCTGAAGACTGGTGGTCCGTACCCGCTCACAGCCACGACGGGCACTATGAAGGTTTACCCTCCGTTGACCGTCGTGGTCGAGAATGACGCAGGCATCAAACAAACCACTAAATATGTAGCCGGAAATGCAGTGAGCCATTTCAAGCTCGATCCTTCTTACAATTTTACAAAAATTACACTCACTTAACTCTTGATGACGACCGGCCGCATATTCACAAGCAGAGCCCCGATGACGATACCCAAAAGGACCAGGGCCATAGGGTTCGCCTTGAGGCTCTCGAACACGTCGGGCCGGGGCGGCGCCATGACTATGTCATCTTGTGCGTACCGCTGAGGCTCCCTCGGCCAATCACTTTCGGACGGGGCGTTTCTTGACGGGGGCTCGCGGTCGTTTTGTTTCAGGAACGGGAGGTTCTCCATCGTCGTCACTACCCTCTTCATCACTCTCGCTTTTATCTGCTACAACGAAACCATCCAAGTTCCCATCTTCATCCGCGTCAGACTCATCCCCGAGGTCCTCATCTGAGTCCTCCTCCGTGGGCACGTCAGTGTCTGACTCGTGTGAATCGTACTCTTCCGCAGAGTAATCATCCTCAACTTGCTCAATGGGCTCGTAACGGACTGGGGGTTTGGAGACGCGGCCCGAGCGCGTGCGGGGCGCAGGGCTACTGGTCGCCTCGGAGTCGGGCGAATTTGGTGGGCACGACATCTTCTGTGTAGTCTTGGAGCGTCTCGTTTAAGTACTTGGGGAAGAAGTACAATCCTCGGGCGAGTGCATTTTGATTCAACATATATTCACCCTCATATCCCAACTCGAGTGCAATGTCCTCGAGTTCTTCGGCCAGATGTGAATCGTCGGCCCGCTCGACGAAGAGGCTCATGTTCCTTATATTCTCGAGGGCCGAATAAAGACCCCCGGCCGCCTTGTCGATATTGGCCGTTCCTAATTCAGATTCAAAAATCTTGATATTGACCTGGAACTCCTTCCAGGTCGCAGGGTCGAGACCCGAGTACTTGTGGACGCGTTTCTCATAGGTGACGAACCGCCTACCTTGAGACATTGGGAAAAACATCCATAAGAAAGCTGCCAGTAGGACTACCCACAATAGCAACATCTTTGAGTTGCTCTACTAATGATGGCGAAAGAATATGTTCGGTGCCTTTGAACTCGGCGCACTCTTCGTCGAAGCACCGCTGATGTATCCGCCCGTTCCATACAGAGAACCATACGTGGTTCGATTTGTGCTCGTCCCGTATCCTTTCGCAAAATTTAGAGTCGGTCTGTATAAACCATCCGTCGTGCTCGTGGCGCTGGACCTTCTTGACGCGTGCGCGCCTCTGACCCATCATGTACTGCTGGATGTACTCTTCGAGAGGACCGGTCTGTTCGAGGACCTCCTGGGGCCGTGCATCCTCTTCGGTCCTGATGGCGAACAGGGCCATGATGTCCACCCGAGGCTCCTTGGAAAACTCGCGCGTGAATGGCCCGCCGTCGGGTCCCGTGCCACGCCACGGTAGGTACGGATCACCGCTCGGTTTCTTGTGTGACCAGAGCATGCGAAGACCAGACCCCCCGTAGACTGACGCATCGACCACTTTGTCCCAATCAAACTCGTGGTACCGCCGGAGACCTAGAATGATTTTTGTTCTCAAATTGAGAGCCTGCGTCCGAGACACGATGAGATCTGGCCAGTGAATATGGACCCCAGACTTGATCCCTTCTTTGATGGGTCGCGGGAGGGCCCGAGCTATGAGACACTGTCCCCCATCCACCTCTTCAGCAATCAAGGAACAAAATTGGATAAGATCTTCATCCTTGAGTTTTTCCTGAGCCTTGTAATCGAGGTCCACGAAAAATTTAAACAATTCAGTCTTTTGTTCGACCACATACAATTTAGTTCCTGAACTCACGAGGTCTATACACGCCTGATAGAACTCGTGTGTATCTTCGGTCGGTACAGAGAGGATCCCACCGTCCATGAGGACATGGGTCGCCGAGCCGCTCGGGATTTTCCAAGCTTCCATTACTTGATTACTCTTCGTCCGAGCTCTCTAAGGTTAGGAAAGCCCAGAAGGGTCTGACCCGGTACTTTTTCTTTTTGGGTTCGGCGACCGGCGCCACAGCCGTTTCACGCGAGGCTGCCTCCTGGGCCGCCTCGATCTTCTCAATTTCGTAACACAATCGGCGAAGAGACATTTCAGTTGCTAGTTTCTGAGGATCCGAACCATCTGCTCTGAGGGTCGCAAGGATCGTCGCAAACTCGAGTTTTGAACGAGTCATCTTTAGTAAAGAAAACGAAGTTTTCCGTCGGACCGCACCGCGGTCCTCGTGCGCAGCACTTATTTGGTCCGCGCGGAGCGCGGGCCTCCGCGCCGCACACAGTCGCTGCGCGACTGGGGGTCGTCAACCCCTCAAATTGAAAGGCGTCTTTGAAGTCCCGAGGGCCTGTTGGAACTCTGGGTTCCCGAGGACGTGCTGACGAATCATCGGCCACAGATTTGACCGTTGGGCTATGGTCGTCAGGGGTTCGAATTTACAATCATCATTCTCATCGTAATTC
>Ga0334722_10002527_pt1 | contig 20596 bp, 17 predicted proteins | sample C3_bottom_MG_FD_207210 | JGI IMG/M metagenome (GOLD analysis project Ga0334722, IMG submission 207210) | Sediment microbial communities from Yellowstone Lake, YNP, Wyoming, USA - C3_bottom | ecosystem: Environmental > Aquatic > Freshwater > Lake > Sediment | place: USA: Wyoming | collected... | reverse complement strand
CTTCGCCATGGTGGCCGATGAGGGAACTGTTGAAGAGGCATTGCCAAGAAGCCTGGAGGGCTCGAGCACGATCCCCTGCTGGAGCAAAACAGTCCTCTCCAGGATATTTTTCAATTCCCGCACGTTTCCGGGCCAATCGTATTTCATAAGCCGCACCAGTTCGCGGTCAGGGATCTCGACCTCACGGGTCGTGATGGTCTTGACCAGATAGAAGCACAACGCGGCAATATCACCCCTTCTTTCCCTGAGGGGCGGGATATGGATCCGGACCACGCTGAGCCGGTAATAGAGGTCCTTGCGAAAGGTCTTGCCAAGCGAGTGTTCCAGATCCACGCTCGTGGCAGCCATGATGCGGACATTGACCGGCTTGGCAGTGGTCCCGCCGATCCTGCGGATGCTCTTGTCCTCAAGGGCGCTGAGCAATTTTGATTGCAGGTGAATGGGGATCTCGCCGATCTCATCAAGGAACAGCGTGCCCCCTTCGGCCATTTCAAAGAGCCCTTTCTTCGCTCCCGTTGCCCCGGTAAAGGAGCCCCGTTCGTAGCCGAACAGTTCGGCCTCAATGAGGTTTTCAGGCAGCGAGGCGCAGTTGATGCTGATGAAGGGGGCCTTGGCCGCCTTGCTCCTGTAGTGGATAGACTTTGCGGCAAGGGACTTGCCGGTCCCTGTCTCCCCGGTGATCAGCACGGGAGCGTCGGTGTTCGCTGCGACCTCCACGAGCTGCAGCGTGTCCCGAAGCCCTTCTCCGCCAATGAGGATCGCTCCCTCCCGCTCACGCTCGCGTTCATAGGTCTGGACCTGTTCGGCACGTTCCAGTTCCAGGGTACGGAAGGACTGTTTTACCGCCAGGGCCAGCTCTTCGAGGTCATAGGGCTTCGACAGATAGTCGTGGGCGCCGGACCGGATCGCCTTGACAGCGTTTTCAAAGCTCGGGAAAGCGGTGGAGAAGATGATCTTTGTCTGGTCGTTGTATTTCAGGATGTCCGGACAGAGGGTATACCCTTCTGCATCAGGAAGCTGCTGGTCAAGTATCACCACGTCGATCTTCCTGAGTGAGCAGAGGGTCAGTCCGTCAGCTGCTTTATGGGACAGCAGCACCTGCACCGTATCGCTCGACAGAAAGTCCCTTACCGCTTCTCCGAACACCCGGTCATCGTCTATGACCAGGAGTGTTTTTATTACAGTACTATTCCTCATCCGTTCCCTCCGGAATGGCAATGTTCACGATCGTTCCTGTATCCTGCGAGCTCTCGATCCCGATGGTGCCGTTCATGTTGGCGATCATCTTTTTTACGATCACAAGACCGAGGCCCGTACCGTTCGTCTTGGTCGTGTAAAAAGGCTTGAATATATTCTTCAGCTTTTCCTCGGGGATCCCGCACCCGTTGTCCTGTATCCGGAGGCTGATCATGGACCCGGACCTGAGCACGGTTATGGTTATCTTCGGGTCCCGGACCCCGTTCAAGGCATCTGCCGCATTCGTCACAATGTTCAAAAGCACCTGCTGGAGCGCGCGGGGGTCGGCACTGGCCTTTACCCCGGGTTCGATCGTTGTCTCGATCACGATGTTCTTTTTGCTGAAATCATCGGTTATGAGCGGCAGAAAGTTTTCCATAAAGGAAGCAACCAGGAAGGTCTGGGGTTCCTGCGTCTCGTAGAGGTTGAAGCTCTTGAGCGAGCGGAGGATATATTCAACACGCCCGATCTGCTCCGTCATCCGGCCCAGGTAGTCCTTCACCGCTTCAGGAGGAAGGGACTCCAGTTTTGCCCGCAGGATGCCCAGGATCATGTTGATGGAATTGATGGGATTGCCGATCTCGTGCCGCACGCCGGAAAAGACATAGCCGATGTTGTCCATGGTACTGACCGACTCGGCGATGGACTCAAGTCTGAGCTTCTCGGTCACGTCCCGCTTGAGGTATACATAGTTGATGATCTCGCGGTTCCGGTCCCTGACCGGCGACACCGTGCACTCCTCAAAATACAGCGATCCGCTCTTTTTCCGGTTCATGAGCCTTCCGTTCCATACGTCGTCCCGCGCCAGTGCTTCCCTGAGGCCCTTATAGTAATCTTCACCTTGCCTGCCGCTCTCAAGAAAATGGAGCGTCCGTCCGAGCGTCTCTTCTCTCGTGTAGCCTGTCATCAGCTCAAAGGCATGGTTGGCATATTGTATGACCCCGGAGGCAGGGTCGGTTATCACGACAGCATCGGCTGCAGATTCGACAGCCGACGACAGGCGGGCCCGCTCCTCTTCAACCTCGAACCTCATGAGCGCCTCGCCAATGATCATGGCCATCTGCTCCACGACCTCGACCCGTTCGAAGGGGACCCGGTTCTTCTGCTCGTCGGCAAGATGGATGGCACCGAGGACCTTCTCACGGTTCTTGATGGGGATGACCGCAAGAGACAGGAAGCCGGACCGCATGCAAACGCCGCGATACCGGCCCCGCTGTTCCTTGTTCAGTCCGTTCAATAACTGCATTGTATCGTTGACATAGAACGACCCGCTCGGCGTCAGGAACGGGAGGTCCTGGGGCTCCGGCGTTCCTCCGATGACCCTCGTACAGGCGCACTGGTCTGCACCGATCATCAGCAGGTTCTCCGACCGCAGAAAGGCGTCGCTGAATCCTTCGCTGGCTGCATAGGGGATGCATCCGGCCTCATCGGCCATCCTGATGCCTGCGGAACGGCACCCGCTCCAGGCCCGTATCAAGGCCACTGCCGTGTCCAGGTATTCCTTGCGCATGGACTTCTGTGTCAGCTGCTGCAGGAGGGCGTTGAGGACCCTGATGCTTTCCAGTGTGTTCTCCAGCTTTTTACTTGAGTGTTTAAGCTCATTCTCCGCCAGCGCCCGTTCCAGTACCTGTTCCTGCAGGGAGATCACGGCCTGCCGAAGGTCACGGGTCCGTTCCTGCACCTGGGTCTCGAGCTTATCGTTCGCCCTTTGCAGGGCCAGCTCCGCACGTTTGCGCCCGGTGATATCGGTGATCGTGTTGGCAAAACGGTTCCGCCCTGCAGAAAAACAGACGATATGCTGATACCGGTCCACGGCTTGCGCATAGGTCTCGAATTCCCTGGACGTCTGGGTGGCAACCACTTCTGCAAACTGTGGCAGGTACTCCGAAATGGCGGCAGGGAACATCTCGCTCATGCAGCGGCCCACGATCCGGTCGCGGGCTATACCAGTATGCTGTGTATAGGCGTCGTTCACCTCCAGCACCCGCCAGTCCGCTGGTCTGCCGTGGTCATCGTACAGCAGTTCGTAGAGCGCGAAGCCCTCAGCCATGTTCTCGAACAGGAGGCGGTAGCGCGTTTCGCTCGTCTGCTGCGCTGCCTCGGCATCTCTTCGTGTGGTGATGTCAATGGCATAGATCCGCGCCACGTTCATTGCCCCCGAAATATGGATATGCTCTGCAAACACCCTGTTCTGTATCCTTACCTCCCGGTACAGGGTCTGAGCACCGCCCAATGTCTGGGCCGTGAGCAGGTCCTTCAGGTCCCCGGGCAGGAACCGGTCCACGGCCCCGGGGAGACCGAGGTCCTGAAGCGCTTTGTTTGCCGCTTCATTATAAAACGAAACATGCCCCTGGGAATCCATTTCGAGGACCGGGTTGGGATTTAATTGCGGGAACGACGCAAGATGTTCTATTTTCCTTTCAGTCTGTTTGCGCTCCGTGATGTCATTGAACGACGCCATCATGCAAACCGGCTCGAACTTTTCGTTTCTGACCATGTTAGCCGATAGCTGTATAAAAAACACTGCGCCAGTGCGTTTGACCGCGGCCATCTCCCCATACCATACGCCGGTTCGAGCAAGCTCATCCACAATTTTCTGCGCTTGTTCTCTCGAATGCCAGAAATCGCGCGCTGACCTGCCGATAATTTCGTCAGCTTGATCGTAGCCCCACATGGCGAGAAATGCCTGATTCACATACGTAAGGTTCCCCTGCAGGTCCGAGAAGGCAATACCGTTGATCGAGGTCGCAATGGCGCTATCCTTGATGCGCAGCATCTCTTCCCTCTGTTTGCGTTCTGTTATGTCCCGGATAAAGGCCTGCACGGCCGGCCTGCCCTCGAAACTGGTGCGCGTTTCCGTCATTTCGATATCCACTGGCCGGCCGTCGATCCGCAGTACCAGTGACTCCGTGAGCGGTATCACGTTGCCTTCGAGGACACGAATGGATCTCATGGCAACGATCTCCCGATGGCCGGGAGGCGTAAGGTCCAGCACCTTCCTGCCGATCAGTTCATCTGCCGAGGCCGCCCCAAAGAGCTTTACGCCTGCAGGATTGACATAGCGATAGACCCCTTCGCTGTGGACCACGATCGCGTCCGGAGAAAGCTCCACCAGGGAACGGTACCGCTCCTCGCTGTCGCGGAGCCTTGTTTCGCTCTGCTTGAGGTTTCTGAACAGGATGCTCGTCGGATCCACAATACCGGCCACGACCACAGCCCGGTAAATGAGATAATTGGCGATCAGTTCGAAGAAATGACCGACCATGCTGCCATCGCTCATCATGGTCGCGTGCTGCGTGTACGACAGGACCGAGAGCACCGAAGCAGCAACGGACCCGCTCAGCAGATAAAATATCCCGCGGTCAAAGGCATCGCGTTTCAGGATCAGCAGACCGAGGGCCGCGGTCAGGACCAGGGATACGGCATATTCGCTGTATATCTTGAAGGGTGTCATCCCCAGGCCGTCGCGGTAGCAGGTCGGGAACGTTCGTAATATGATCATGCCCACGAGAACCACGGTAACGGCACCATATGCCGTAAGGACCTTGGCGATAGCTGGTTTTCTGGTGATAAAGAACGGGGCAAGCAGAAAGGAGATACTGAACACATATCGGAAGGCGATCCACATCTGCGTTGAGAGGTCTGCACTCTGTCCGGGAAAGACCTCCATGCCCTGATAGGCAAGCGTGTGAGCCAGGACCAGGGATCCGGAGAACAGGAAGGAGAGCCCGAGGAAAAGCAGGTAGTGATTATCCAGCATACGCCGCGTATTCCAGACAAGGGAAAAAATGAGGAATGCGATGACGATGCTGATAAACTCGACCAGCGTATGGAAGAGAAGATAACTGAACCAGATGCTTGCGGAGAACACGATAATGCACAGCCCAACACCCAGGACGGTCAGCCCTGTGGCGAGGAACGTCGGCCTAGAAAGGGACAGGGGCATGGGCGTTCTCCTTCAGCTGCCGCTCCGGTATACCGGGTACAGATCGTGGCACGGCAGGGAAATGACCGCATTCCTGCTTCTCCCCTCCCGTGGCTGACCCTGTATCGTTTCAGAGAGAAGTGCGAACCGGGTTCTTTTCATGATGAGCTCACAGCATCCAGAACATCGTGACAGAGAGCTGCAGGATCGATCAGCGCAGCAGGCAGGTTTAATAGTAATTGAAAGCATCAGCAAAATCAATATGCAATTCTGTTGGCCATGGCTACTTCAGGGAGAGCATATAATCGGCAAGCTCGTTCAGCTCTTTATCGGACAGCATCACCTTCGGCATGATCGAGCCCGGCGAGATCGCCTGGGGGTCCTTGAAATGGCGTATGTGCCAGTCAGCATCGCGCTTGCCTCCCTCGTGCGTAAGCTCCGGCCCGATCCTGCCGCCCTTGCCCTGGATGCTGTGGCAGGCAGCGCAACCGTTCTTGCTGTACAGAATGCGGCCGGCTAGCACGGACGGGGAGGTCACTGCAGGGGCGTTCACGACCGGAGCCTGAGCGCCCATGATCGTAAGGACCGTGATCAAGACCACTGCCATGCCCGCGATCGCCATCATGAGCTTCCTCTTCAACGGCGCGCGCTCGGGGTCACGATCAAGGAATGGCAGCAGGACCAGGGCGATGATTCCGATGGTCGGCAGCACGACCGTGCCGATGACCTCGAACTTTCCTTCAAAGATGCGAAGCATCTGGAACACGAAGTAGAAGTACCACTCAGGCCGGGGATTATAGGTGCTGTCCGTGGGGTCTGCCTGCGGCTCAAGGGGCGCCGGGAACAGGGTGGCAACCGTCGCAAGGGCAAGGAACACGATGAGGATGACGATCGAGTCTTTGAAGAGCTGGTTCGGGAACAGCGGTTCCGCCCGCTCCGGTGTTCTGTCTGCGGTCTTCCAGGTACCGCCCGCGCCAGCCCGTTCGAGCAGGAAGATATGCAGACCGGCCAGCAGGGCGAGGCTCCAGGGCAGGATATAGGTATGGATGGCGAAGAAACGGCTGAGCGCGAGATTGCCGAGCTCGGTGCCTCCGCGCACAATGCGGAGCAGCAGGCCGCCCACGACCGGGACCGTGCCAGCGACATTCGTGCCAACGACCGTGGCCCAGTAGGCCTTCTGGTCCCAGGGAAGAAGATAGCCCGTAAAGGCGAACCCGCCCACGAGCATGATCAATCCAACGCCGAGGAGCCAGACGATCTCGCGCGGTTTCTTGTACGCGCCGAAGACGAATACGCGCAGCAGGTGGAGTGCCACGATCACCATCATGAAACTGGCGCCCCAGTGATGCATGGCGCGGACAAAGCTCCCGAAGGGGACCTCGTTCTGAATATACCGAACGCTGGCGTAGGCGTGGTCGGGCGTAGGTGCGTAGTAGAGCGCCAGCAGAACGCCGCTCATCATCTGGAGCGCAAAGAGGAATACCAGCGATGCGCCGAGGACATAGAACCAGCTCGACCCGCCCGGGATGGGCCGTTCGCTGAATGTCTTCCAGAGGTCCCTCAGCTGTATCCGTTCATCGATCCAGTCAACGATCTTCGTTATCATCGTGTCTCCTCAAGCGATCATCTTGTCAGAAATCCCCAGCTGGAATACCACGAACTTCACGAGCACCCGGTCATTCTCCAGCTTGACGTCGAGCGTGTCCAGGGACCGCGGCGACGGCCCGCCAAGCACCTTGCCGTTGATGTCGAACACGCTCCCGTGGCAAGGACATTTGAACCGTTTGTCCCCATCGGACCAGCGGTAGCCGCAACCGAGATGGGGGCAATTCGGCGAATATGCCGTTATGCTGTTGTCCGGCCGCTTCACGATCCAGAGGGAGCGTTCCTGCTTTTCCTCCTGCCACCCGCTCTTGACGATCTGCATGAATCTTCGCTCCTGGGGCTCATCCACCTTCAGGTCATTGATCGTTCCCGCATCGCTCCAGCCCGCGTCTTTCTTTTTGAGCCCTGGCAGAAGGCCGAACCCGCCAAAGGGGACCATCAGCGCTGCGCCGATGAAGGCCACAATGCCGATGATCGTCCGGACCATGAAGTTCCTTCGAGACACACCTTCTTCAGCCATGCAGACCTCCTCGATATGCTTACTATAAAGGAAAACAGTTCACCGCTCCATAACAGGTTTATTTTATCGCAACCGCCGTAATAGTCAAGTCAGATAACAAGCAGCTCGCGCTCGCCTCGCAGAAAGCGCTGTGCCAGCAGAAGGAGCTTGAGATAGTACCTGTCGAGACAGGGGACAAAATCGCCAGCAGCCACCTGCACCCGTATTGCTGGTTCCCCTGTCCGATAGAGCGATCCTTCAGCGCTGCCGGGCTGCGCTGAAAAGAGGCGTATCCCCTGCTCCACCTCCATCTCGAGCACGCCGTCCACTTCTTCCTGCTGAAGCGCAAGGGCCTGTGGCTGCACGGAACGGGGAAGGAGAAACACATCCTGGAACTCACATTCACTGATCCCGGGGGAGAACCCGTACACGAACACCCTGCGTCCGAGGGGAATAAGCTCGTCAAACGTCACGTCGAGGCCGAGCTCTTCCCTGATCTCGCGCGGACCCGCGACCGCCCCATCCTCGCCTGCGGCATAGTGTCCCCCCACGCTCACATCGTATTTATCCGGTGCGATCTTCTTGTGTGAAGATCGTTTTTGAAAGAGCACATACCCCCTGCCATCACGCACATAGGTGATCAGGCAGTGGAATGCCCCGTGCCAGACGCCGGTCCTGTGCGCCTCATCGCGCTCAATGACCCCGCCGGTCCTGATCCCCCGGCAATCGAGTATCTCAAAGGTTTCCGTAGGCTTCTCCTGGGAACGGGAATGATGAACAGCGGCACGCCGGAATTATAATTCAAATCCTGTTCTTTTTCACCAACAAAACCTCATCCAGAAACATCGCTGGCAACCCTGTGCCGATTTCGCTATAATAACGCAGGAGAACAGGGACATCCAGGCTTTTGGTCGATCACCTGCCTCGGAACCCCGTATTATGAGCGTTGCAACTCTCTTCAACTCTGTAGTGGGGATGTACCTTACCCAGTCCTTTTGCCACGCCATCATTGCGGCAATGATCACGGACCGCGCCCTGAAAGCGTGGGCCATCTATGATCCGCTGGCCAGACAACGATTCCGCCTCATCGTCATCCTCTTTCCGATCGTGTCGTTCCCTCTCTATCAAACAATAAATCCCGTCCGAAGCTCGGCCCTGTTCAGGATCGATGCCCTCTTCGACAGCAGCCGGTGGCTTTTCCTGGAGATCTGGGGCTTCATGCCTGTCAGTCTGCTCCTGGTGCTCATGTTTATGATCACGTCCTTCGTCTTCCTTTTCCAGGAAATGCTTCCCGTTCTCAGATCGACCCTTGACGCAGGACACCCGGGACAGGGCGGCACACACCTGGATGTCGACCCCTTTCTCGCCGAGGCCTCCCGAGCGCTGTCGATCAGAAAGCCGGAGGTGGTCCTGATCGACGATGACGCCCCCCTCCTCTTCTCGACCACGGGCAGGGACGCTATGATCTTTCTTTCCACCGGGCTCTCACAGTCGCTGACCGCGGAGCAGCTGCAGGCTGCACTGGCCCATGAACTCGCCCATATCGCCCGAAGCAGGCGGCCCCTGCTGATCGCCGTGTTCCTCCTCCGGATCATCATGTTCTTTAATCCCGTGGTCCTGGTGAAATTCCGGAGAGCGGTCCGGGACGAGGAAAAGATCTGCGACGACATCGCCGTCTCGTTGACGGGAAATCCCGCGGCACTCGCCGCTACGCTCAAACTGTTCCACCAGAAAACAGGCGAGAATCCTGATCCCGGCACCCCCACGCCGGTTCCGCAGCATGTCTCTCTTGAAGAGTACAGCCACACGCTGCACCTGGAGGACAGGATCAGAAGACTTGAGACAGGATCAACAGACGCGATGCCGCACTGGGGCGTTCCGTTCACGGTTACGCTTCTGGTCGTGGCAGTGCTCAATTATTTCATCGTGTGAACCAGCGAGGTGAATCATGAACAAGGCCGTATCCCGTTTTTTCTCTTTTGCGCTCATGATTGGCCTGCTCGTCCTGGCCCTGAAGGCCGTGAACTGGCTGCCCCGTGCGCTGCAGCAGGATGCGGTCAAGCGCTATGCGACCATTGAAGAGGTGCGCGCTGCCTTGCATATGAAGGATATCTACGTGCCGTCCTATTTTCCCCAGCAGATCAGCTGGCCGCCATCGGCGATCCTGGCGCAGAGCAAGCCCTTTTCCGCGATCGCCATGACCTTCACCCGTGCGGACAGACGAAATACGGCGCTGGTCATCTCCCAGTCCGAGGACAAGGCCCTGCACGTCGAACATCCTATCGAGATACTCACTGTCGCAGAAAAGGTGAAGTACACGATAAAGGGCAGGGAGGCAGAACTGACGGTAGGCTCCTGCGGCATGAACGAACCCTGCAGCGGCATAACCTGGATCGAGGGCAAGTACACCATGACGGTGCTCATGAAGTCAGGCCCCTTTGAACTGACCAAGATCGTTGAAAGCATGCTCCGCTAGCAAGCACACCCCTCTCACCGCAGTAGTGTCCTTCTCCAGCAACAACACTTCGCGTTCATGCCTCTTTACTCCTCTCGCGCATCTTCCCGGGCTTTTCCGCCAGCCGCCCCTGCGGTCATGCCAGTATACAGCCGTGGAACGCCGTTTCTCCCTATCCTGCAACTTTTTGTACTAGGATAATTATTCCCTCCAAATAGGTACTTCTCCCAATTGCGCTATTCCGGGCATCTGCTATACATAAACTAATTAACGAGAACGAAAGGAGGTGAAAACCATGCTGAGATACAAAGCAGGACACATTGTCGGGAAAGGCACCTATTGGGACCTGTCGAAGGGACATCGGATAGATGTTGAGCAGGATGCCATGTTGATGGGGGAAACGTCAGCAACCTATTTCCGCATCCCAACGAGCATCATGCTGCTTGCCGGACCCATCATAGGACTGTTCTACGTGATCTGCCTGCCATTCATCGGCATCGCGACGATTGCATCGCTCGCAACAGGCAAGGTGGTCAGCAGTCTGTTGAGCCTGATCGGGAAAAGCCTGTCGTTCGGATGGCGGCCCAGGGAAGCATACCTTGCGGGCAAGAAGAAGGGCAGGAAAGGGCCGAAGTAGCGCCGCAGCGGACACGGGAGCCCGTGCGCATGGGGCGTACGGGTCTCACCACACAAGGCGGACAGAACTCCGCCTGAACCAGGAGGAACGACCATGTATACATTGTTCGATTTCATGACCCATGTAAAAGGGATTGAGTACATCATATCCGTTCTGTCCATTGCTGCCTTTATGGTTTTCTGGGAGGTGCTGAAACCAAAACCATTCGCCACGGTCGTGAACCATGGCAAGGAGGACCTGGCACACCTCAAGCAGAGCGGGGATACGACCAGGTACCTGAGACAATTGGCAACAGCGCCGTTCATTGGGCTGGCCTATATCGTTATTTTGCCTGTGGGATTCTTCATCGTGCTGCTGTCCGAGGGCGTGAACCTGGCCGTAAAAGGCTTTTCCACCCTGCTCGGCAAAGACGTATCCTTTGACTGGCGGCCCATGGAAGCCTATTTCACGGGCAAAAAACGGAAACAGAAAGAGACCGGACCAGGCAACGGCTCAACGTAGCGGACCCTCAGCACCTACATTCGATGAAAGGGACGGATCTATGAGAAAAATCCTCTGCATCACCGTAGTTTTGAGCCTTTGCATCCTCGCTGCAGCGAACGTGAGCACTGCGGCGGATGCCCCGGGAACGCGCGTCCTCGACAGCCTCAAGGACGTCTATGCACCGGTGACGTTCGATCATCCCAAGCATGTCTCCATCGCCGGCAGCTGTTCTGCCTGTCATCACGAACACGGCATCGCCGACGGTCTGCCATGCAAACAATGTCATGCCCTCACCCCGCAGACCTTTAAGAACTCGCTCAACCACACCTTCATGGCGTGCAAGACCTGTCACACGACTGCAGACCGCGACAATGCAAGCATGCCCGGGCTCAAGACCGCGTACCACAAACAGTGCTTCACCTGCCATCGCGGCATGGGCAACATCGGCGCGGACCCCAAAGGCTGCACGGAGCTCTGCCATGCCAGGAGGACCGACAGTATCGGCAAGAACACTCGAAAGTAGAAAGGGAGCTGAAGCGCGAAAAGCATATACCGCAAAGGAGAGAAGGTATGAACGATAAATCACATGAACCCGTCATTACTGATACAACCACCGGGGACAAGGCGGGTGGGGACGGCCCGGACCAGAGAAAACCGAAGGGCATGGACAGAAGGGCCTTCCTGGGCACCGTTGCAGCGATCGGCGGTACTGCAATGGTCGGGTCAAGCAGCCTGGCGCACGCGTCAGGGGACTTTTCCGGCTACCCGAACAGCTATGGCCTGCTGACCGACCTCACTGCCTGCGTCGGCTGCCGGAGCTGTGAGAAGGCATGCAACGAAGAGAACAACCTGCCAAGCCCGGACGTCCCCTTCGATGAGTCATCGGTCTTTAACGAGATACGCCGTCCCGATGCCCACGCCTACACCGTGGTCAACCGCTATGAGAACCCGAAGGACAAGAGCCAGCCGATCTACCGGAAGGTCCAGTGCAACCACTGCAAGGAACCGGCGTGCGCCTCGGCCTGTCCGATCCACGCCTACCGCAAGACGCCCGAGGGCGCGGTCATGTACAATCAGGACCTCTGTTTCGGGTGCCGGTACTGCATGATCGCCTGCCCCTTCTATGTCCCGGCCTATGACTACGCAAGCGCGCTGGAGCCCAAGATCGTCAAGTGCACCATGTGCTACGAAACGCGGGTAAAAAACGGGAGGATAACAGCTTGTGCCGAGGCCTGCCCTGCCGGGGCCATTACCTTCGGCAAGCGGGACGCACTGATCAAGATCGCCCGGAACAGGATCGAAAAGAATCCGGACAAATATGTAGACCATATATACGGGGAACATGAAGCAGGGGGGACGAATTGGATATATCTCTCAGGAGTTCCCTTTGAGCAGCTTGGCTTCTCAGCGAACGTGCCCGCAAAACCGCCCATCGAGCTGACCAAGGGCTTCCTCTCATCGGTGCCGCTCGTCTTCACGATCTGGCCGGCCCTCTTTGGCATGTGCTATGCCGCAGTGCGCCATCGCGATGAGGTCAGCGACGAGAAGAGCTCATCCCACAAGAAGGAGGAAGGCAAATGATGGACGAATACACTGCAACCGCTAAACCGGTTAATTTTCAGACCTGGTTCATGGACAAACTGCTGATGGGGATGACCTGGCCGGAGTACCTGAGAACTCTCATAACGCCCTTCAATCTCCTGGCTGCGGCCATTCTGAGCGTCGGCCTGCCCCTCATCGTCATACGCTTTGTCCAGGGCCTGGCTTCCGTCACCGACGCCTCGAACGACTACCCCTGGGGGATCCTGCTCGGGTGGGGGCTCTTTTCCGGGGTTCCGCTTTCGGCCACGGGCTTTGTCATGGCCACGGCCTATTATATCTTCGGCTTCAAGCGATATCATTCGCTGGTGCGGCTGGGCGTGCTCACCGGATTCCTGGGATACCTCTTCGCCGTCATCTACCTGCTGACCGACCTCGGCAGGCCCTGGCGCATCTACTTTCCCATGGCCGTCGGATTCGGCACTGCATCGGTCCTGTTCCTGGTGGCCTGGCATGTGGCCACCTACCTGACCGTGCAGCTCCTCGAGTTCAGCCCCGCCATACTTGAGTGGCTCAAGGCACGGCGGGTCCGCAAATGGGCCATGATGATCACCATCGGCATGACCATAGCGGGCATCATCCTTTCTACGCTCCATCAATCCGCCCTCGGCGCCATGTTCCTGCTCGCACCGGGGAAGATGCACCCGCTCTGGTATTCGCAGTACCTTCCGGTGTTCTTCCTGAGCTCGAGCATCTACGCGGCCCTTGCCATGGTCATCGTCGTCAGTACCCTGGGGGCGCGGTTCCTGAGGGACAAGACTGACCACACCTTTCTCAGCACCCTCGATCCCCTCACGATCGGCCTGGGCAAGGGCGCCGCAGTGGGCATCTATGTCTACTTTGCCCTGAAGCTGATCGGCGTGGCCCACGACGACCACTGGAACCTGCTGAACACGCCTTACGGCCATTGGTTCATCGTTGAAATGCTCTGTTTCGTGCTCCTGCCCGGATTGATCTTTTCAGCGGGCGTGAAGAAACAGAACGCGGGGATCGTGCGTCTCGGCGCATTCTCCGCAGTGCTTGGGATCATCGTGAACAGGATCAACGTCTCGACGATCGCTTTTAACTGGCAGCTCCCGAACCATCTCCACCACATCATTCCTCCGTGGAAAGAAGCGATGATCGTCCTGGCTATTTTCACGCTGCACGTACTCATTTTCCGGTGGATCCTGAACCGGATGCCGGTCCTCCGTGAACATCCGGACTATAAGGAGTCTCACTGAGTCAATCAAGAGAGTATCCGCAGATTACGCAGATTTCACGGATGAGACCGGCATTGTAAGATCCGGCACAATCTGCGTACATCTGCGGAATCTGCGGATAAAGGTTTTTTCAAGATTCTGATTTTGAACGCATTCCCTCACGAGGGATATTTCTGTGCACGATGTAGTTATGTTTTTTGCAGTATGCCATTTTGCGCGAGGTGCCGATATGATGAAGAACCGGAGAAGCGGATGGGGCGTGATCCTGCTCATCGTTCTGATGCTGGCTGCCGGCAGGGCAGGAGGAGAACCTGCGCAGCTCTCCGACGAATCCAGGAGGTGCCTGGACTGCCATGCCAAACCGGGCATCATCAAGTTCTTTCAGAACAATGAATCGCTTCTCGCCTATGTAGACGTCGACAAATTCCAGGCCTCCGTGCATAATGCCCTGGCCTGCTCCAGCTGTCATATTGATTTCCTCGCCGGCAAGCACCCCTTTCGCGTGTTCAAGAGCAAAGCGCAGTATCAGACCAGGGCCGCCCTCGTCTGCCGGCAGTGCCATTCCGACGAACAGATCAAGAAACGTGCGATCCATCGCGGACTGCTGCAGGACGAAAAGGCCGGTAAGCCCGTCATGTGCACCAACTGCCATGGCTCCCACACCGTTACCCAGCTGTCGGGCAGGAACTCCTTCACGAATGAAGAACAGTACTGCATGAAATGCCACAACCATGCGACGACCATGCATTTCAAGGACAACGATGTCCTTTCACTGAAGGTCGACCCCCTCCTGCTGAAGACCTCGGTGCATGGCAAGCTCAGCTGCTCGGACTGTCACTTCGGATTCTCTTCCGAGGAGCACCCGCATCGCAATTTCAGGACACGGAGGGACTTCACCCTTGCTTCGTCGGAAAGCTGCAGACGCTGTCATTTTGACAAATATACCAAGACCCTTGAAAGCATCCACTATATCGTGCTCAGCCAGGGAAAACTAAACGCACCGGTCTGCACCGACTGCCACGGAGCCCATGAGATATATCGCGTCGGGAAACAGCGGTCTGACAGCGCGAAACGGTGCCAGCGGTGTCATGCACAGGAATACGCGACCTATGCCAAAAGCGTGCACGGCAACGCGCTGATCAACGAACAGAACCAGGACGTTCCCGTATGCGTGGACTGTCATACGGCGCACACGATCGAGGACCCCCTTTCCATGAACTACCGCGAGCGGATCCCTGAGATGTGCAGTGCCTGCCATGCAAAAAAGGAGGTCGTAGGGAAATACGGACTTTCGACGGACGTCGAGAAGACCTACCTGTCCGACTTCCATGGCGTGTCACTGGAACTATACAAAATGCAGCGGGATAAGCTCAACAAACCGTACAAGGTCATTGCGGTGTGCACCGATTGCCACGGGACCCATGACATCATGAACACCAGAGATAGCGAGGCAAGTATCGTAAAGGCAAATCTGCTCAAGCGCTGCCAGAAGTGCCACATTGACGCCACCGAGAACTTTCCCGATGCATGGCTGTCTCATTATGAGCCGAGCTTCAAACGTACGCCGCTGGTCTTTCTTGCCGGACTGGCGTATCAACTGTTTATCCCCATCATGCTGATCGGGCTCGTGCTCCAGATACTCCTGCACATCTGGCGCTATGCGGTCAATAGATGATGACGTGAATCATGATTCTTTGACGACTGCGGCAGGTACGCCCGCAGTAGGGAGGGAACGATGAGAACAACATTTAAGCGTTTTACCACATCCCGCATCATCGAACACTGGGTACAGCTCATGACCTTCAGCGCTCTCGTCATTACCGGATTGTCCCAGCGGTTCCATACGCTTGACATCTCCTGGTGGTTCATACGGCATGCCGGAGGTATTGACAACGTCCGGCTCATTCACCGTTATACGGGCATTCTTTTTACCAGCGTCATTGCCGCACATGTTGCGGTCGCGGTCTTCGGCTTGGTGATCAGGCGATGGCAGCCGTCGATGGTAATCACCAAGAACGACGTCCTGAACGCTGTCCACAACATAAGATACTATCTGGGCAATGAACAGTATCCGGCGGCGGGAGAGAGATACAGCTATACACAAAAGTTCGAGTACTGGGGGATATTGACCGGCGGGCTGTTAATGATCGTCACCGGTGCAGTGCTCTGGAAACCGTTGTTCATCACGCGGTTCATGACCGGAGAGATCATTCCCGCTGCGAAGGTGCTGCACAGCAATGAAGCGCTGGTCGTTCTCATCATCATCTCTGTGTGGCATATTTACAACGCGATCTTCAGTCCCGAGGTCTTTCCCCTGAACATGAGCATTTTCACCGGCTCCATATCACGGGAGCGCATGATCCACGAACACATCCTGGAACTGGCGCGCATCGAAGGAACGACGCCTGAAAAGATCCGGGAGCACAGCAGCGAAGACAGGGAATCAGAGACATGCTCCGAACAATGACGAATGCGCAGGGATTGGCGGCCATTGCGCCGCCCTTCCGGCCCTATCTTTTTCCAACCACATACGATATACTTATGCTGCTATGATCAAGCGTACTGGAAGCCTGCGTAAACGAATCACCCTGACCATCATCACAGGCATCTCGATCATCCTGCTGACCTTCAGCATAGCCAGCTACTACATCATTCAGAGGAGCATCGACCACTCTCATCACGAGAAACTGGCATTCGCACGCCTTATCCGGAACAACATAGACAACATCATACAGGACAACGTCAACCGTCTCTATGATATATCGATCTCGGGTAAGATCGACCTGCATGACAATGATTTCGGTCCCGAACGCGAAGCGATCAGGACCGCCTACCGGTACTCGATCTTCACCGACGGTATTTTCCTGCTGGACCCGGGGGGGAACATCATCCTGAACTACCCGGCGAAGATCAGGGACACGGCGATCAATGTACTGAGCATCGAACCGGTCAGACGTATCATCGCGAACAACAGGCCGATGGTCTCGAACATCTACACCCTGGAGCCGTCAGGACGCAAGGTCATGTTCGTCCTGGTCCCGCTCAAGGATAAGCACGGGGTAACCGCAGGGGTGGCGGGAGGTGAGATCGATCCCACCAATCCAGCCCTGACACGCATGCTCGGCCTGACCCAGCTGGGAAAGAACATGTTCATCGACATCGTGGATATGAACGGCATGGTTATCTCTTCGTCAGACCCCTCCCGCATCCTGACGCAGTGCAACCGCGAAGGGTTCTTTACGACCATTATCAGCGAGAAACAGGAGCGCGTGACGACGTGCCACCGCTGCCATGTTTCGGGAGATACCAGCAGAAAACAGGCCATGATCCTCGCCTTTGTCCCGCTCGAGATGGCACCGTGGGGAATCTCTATCCAGGAACCCGAGGAGGATGTATTCGCATCAGCCTCGCGCCTGAAGCAGACATTCATCGCCCTCGCCGTTATCTTTATCGGGACAGCGTTCATCCTGACCATCGGCATCAGCCGAAGCATCGTGGACCCGCTGAAGGACCTGATCCGGGGCACCGACCGGATCGCAAAGGGCGATCTCTCGAAACCGGTCCCCTTTCAGGGAACCGATGAGATCGGCATCCTGAGCCAGAGCTTCGAGATCATGCGGCTCAAACTCGTCGAGTCCATGGAACGCATCACAAAACACGCGCAAGAGCTTGAAACGCGCGTCCTCCAGAGAACGCACCAGATCAACGCAAGCCAGCAGCGGGCGGAGATCCTCCTGCAGAAGGTCATTTCAACACAGGAAGATGAACGCAAGCGGATCGGCCGCGAGCTGCATGATGATACGCTTCAGGAGCTGTCGGCCGCGCTCATGCGGATCGACCTGTGCAGACTTCACCCTGAGAAAGTATCGTCGGAAAAGATCGATGTCATTCGGGGGATCATGGTCAAAGCCTGGGACGGTGTACTGGGCATTATCCAGAACCTGCGGCCCACGCTCCTCGATGACCTGGGGCTGGTGGCTGCCATCAAATCGCTGCTCGACATGCACCTTGGCGAGAACGGCATAAACTATTTCATCAATACGACCGGCGTCGCGGAACAACGGTTCCGTCCCGAAGTGGAGATAACCCTTTTCCGGATCGTCCAGGAGGCGGTCTCGAACACCGCCCGGCATGCCAGGGCGGAGAATGTTTTCGTGATGATCAAGATCGAACGATCTGCCGTTCACGTGGAAATAGAGGATGATGGCGACGGTTTCGACCTCAACTCACTGTTCGTCGTCGGGAGCTATGACGCTAAGGACCGGCGGGGACTGGGCCTCCTGGGCATGAAAGAACGGGTAACCCTGATCGGAGGCAAGATCGAGGTGTGCTCGAGTCCCGGATTGGGGACGCGCGTCGACATCCGGATACCACTCATGAAAACGGAGGTTGAACGTGCATAAGAAGAAGGTCCTCATAGCTGATGACCACGCCCTCGTACGGGAGGGAATCGTCGCGTTCCTGAAGCTCTGCGACGACATCGAAGTGATCGCCGAGGCATCCGATGGCATCGAGGCCATCGAGAAAACGAACAAATATCGGCCCGACATCATCATCATGGACATCAACATGCCCAAGCTCGGCGGGCTCGAGACCACGATCGAGATAAAAAAGATGCATCCCCATATCAAGGTGCTTGTGCTGACACAGTATGAGGACCGTGAGTATATCTCACGGTTCCTGAAGGCGGGCGTATCGGGCTATCTGCTGAAAAAAGCGGTCGGGAGCGACCTGATCACTGCGCTAAAAACAATTGGGCGGGGAGAACTCTACCTCTATTCATCGATAGCCACGGAAGTCGTCGCCGGCTATCTGCAGCGGGAAAAACATGCTGACTCGGAAAACCCCTATGATAAATTAAGCGACCGGGAAAAGCAGGTATTAAAACTTATCGCCGAAGGGCATACGCATAAGGAAGTGGCCGACATGCTGAACATCAGCGCCAAAACCGTCATCGCCCATCAAACGAACATCGGTGAGAAACTCGACATCCATACCCGTGCCGGTCTCATAAAATTTGCGATCCAGAAAGGAATAATCAAAATAGACGGCGTCGAAGGGAGCTAGACCTTTCCGTCGACCATCTCGCGCATTTCTTTTCCTGCCTTGAAAAAGGGGACTTTCTTCGGCGGGACCGATACGGTCTCGCCCGTCTTCGGATTCCTGCCCTCTTTGGCACGGCGATGACGGATGCGAAAACTTCCGAACCCCCGTATCTCAACTTTGTCTTCCCGGGATAAAGCATCTTTGACGCCGTCAAGCACGGTGTTGACGACAACTTCCACCTGCTTCCTGGTCAGGCCCGGCTTTTTCTCGGCTATTTTATCCACCAGTTCTGCCTTGGTCATACACTACCCTCCTCAACCCTCCGGTTCTTACCGGTATACATACTGAAAGCTCACGGAACTCCTGTTGATGCTGTTCGTAATAACATCGGCGACCCAGGCCGCAGACTCCTCTTTTAAATACTCGAAGAAGGGGATCTTCTTCTTTTTCTCAACGATCCTCGGCTTGCCTTTGATCCCCGCCAGGGTGCCGGCGACCTTGATGCTCTCCGCAAGATCGCCCATCTGATCTACCAGCTTCAGCGCAAGCGCCTGTCTGCCCGTGAATATACGGCCATCAGCGATGGCCCGTACATCCCCGGCAGGCAACCCGCGGCCTTCAGCAACAGCCTCGATGAACTGACTGTGCACGTCGTCGATCACGTCCTGGATGAGTTTTTTCTCCGGCACGGTCATCTCGCGGTACGGGGAACCTACATCCTTGTACTCACCGGACTTCACCACCATCCCCTTCACGCCGATCTTCTCAAGCAGCTTCTCGATGTTGGCGAACTCCATCTTCACACCGATACTGCCTGTGAGCGTTCCCGGGTTGGCCACGATCCTGTCCGCCGCAGCTGCCACGTAATAACCGCCTGATGCGGCGACCGTGCCCAGAGAGGCAACGATCTTCTTGCCCTCTTTTTTTGCAGCTTTCACCGCGTTATAGATCTCCTGCGACACAACCACACCGCCGCCGGGACTATCGATCCGAACAACGATCGCCTTGATGGAAGAATCTTCGGCATAGTCATTCAGTTCTTCCACCACGCTCGCAGCCGAGATCAGTAAACCCTCGACCTTGACAAGCGCCACCTTGTCAGCGCCCACGACTGCGATGCTCGATGATGTCCGCTTGTTGCCAGACAGAAGGGAGGCCAGAGAAAGCATGATAAACAATATCACCCCGAGCGATACCGCAACCGCGAGAACGATCAGGACGGGATTTTTCTTCATCGAACGCTCAACTCCGTTCCTTCAGCAGTGCTCCGATGGACGTATCGGGTTTTTCCTGCTGGCTCATATAATCCTTCAGGGTCGACCGGTCAGTACCTTTGATCTGCGCCTTGATCGAAAGCGCGATCTTGCGATCTCCCTTGTCAACCTTGATGACACGGGCAAGGACATCATCGCCTTCCTTGATCGCCGGGGCATCTTTCATCATCTCCGAGGTGGGGATCAGGCCTTCGATGCCGTGCTCAAGCTCAACGAACGCACCGAAGTCGGCGACCTTGGTCACGCGAACGGTTTCATCCTGGCCGACCTTGTATCGATCGAGGATATCCTTCTCCCAGGGATCAGGCGTCAGCTGTTTAAGCCCGAGCGAAATGCGCTCCTTCTGCATGTCAACAGAGAGGACCACGGCCTTCGTCTTCTGCCCTTTCTTGAGCAGCTCGGAAGGATGCTTGATGTGCTTGGTCCATGAAAGGTCGGAGATATGCACAAGCCCATCGATGCCCTCTTCGATACCGATAAAAGCCCCGAAATCGGTAAGGGTCTTGACCTTCCCCTCGACCACGGAACCAACAGGATAGCGCTCGCCGATACTGTGCCAGGGATTGGCTTCGATCTGCTTCAGGCCGAGGGAGATGCGTTTTCCTGAGGGGTCCATGGCGAGCACCTGCGTCTCA
>Ga0334722_10002526_pt1 | contig 20614 bp, 20 predicted proteins | sample C3_bottom_MG_FD_207210 | JGI IMG/M metagenome (GOLD analysis project Ga0334722, IMG submission 207210) | Sediment microbial communities from Yellowstone Lake, YNP, Wyoming, USA - C3_bottom | ecosystem: Environmental > Aquatic > Freshwater > Lake > Sediment | place: USA: Wyoming | collected... | reverse complement strand
GCTGAGCGCGTAGCCGAGGCCCATGTGCACGCCACCCTCGACCTGGCCCTCGAGCACGAGCGGGTTGATCGCCCGTCCGACGTCCTGGGCCGCGACGACCCGCGCGATCCGGCCGTCGTCGTCAAGCACCACGACCTGCGTCGCCCAGCCGTACGCGAGGTGCGTCACCGGCTCGTCGGTGGCCGGCTCCGGGGCGGTCGTCCAGTCGACGACGAACTCGCCCGGGAACTCCCGTCCGGCGAGGTCCTCCAGCGACCCGTCGCCGAGCGCCTCGCGCAGCCGCCGGGTCGCGTCGAGCACCGCCCGGCCGCCGAGGACGGTGGCCCGCGAGGCGGTCGTCTCGCCGGTGTCGAGCTCGTGGTCCGTGTCGACGACGACGCGGATCCGATCGGCGGGCAGGCCAAGCTCCCCGCACACGATCTGGCGCAGCACCGTGTGGATCCCCTGCCCCATCTCGGTCCACGAGTGGAAGAGCGTGACGGTGCCGTCCGCCTCGGGCCGGAGCACGGCGCGCCCGCGCTCGGTCACACCGTTGCCGATGCCGGTGTTCTTCGCCCCGCAGGCGATGCCCGCGTAGCGGGCGGACCCGAATGCCTCCCGGACCGCGAGGAGCGTCCGCTTGAGGCCGACCCCGGGACCCAGCCGCTGTCCCGTCCCGAACCGGTCGCCGGCCTCGAGGGCGTTCCGCCAGCGCATCTCCCAGCGGTCGAGGCCGACCCGCTCGGCGAGGATGTCGAGCAGCCCCTCGATGGCGAAGGTGACCTGCGGCACGCCGAAGCCGCGCATCGCGCCACAGGGCGCGTTGTTCGTGTAGACCGCCCGCGCCTCGACATCGACGTTCGGGACGCGGTAGGCGCCGCAGGCGTGGCCGGCGGCCCGTTCGAGCACCTTCGCCCCGACGCTGGCGTACGCGCCGGTGTCGCCGACGATGCGCGCCCGGACCGCGGCCAGTCGTCCGTCCTCGTCGCAGCCCACCGTGTAGGTCATCGTCAGCGGGTGGCGCTTGGGGTGGAAGCGCAGGCTCTCGCGCCGGGAGAGGGCTACGAGGACGGGCCGACCGGTCGACCACGCCAGGAGCGCCGCATGACCCTGGGCCCCGAGGTCCTCCTTGCCACCGAACGCCCCACCGGTCGCGACCTGCGTCACCCGCACCGAGCGCTCCGGCAGGCCCAGGATCGAGGCGACCTGGCGGCGATCCTCCCAGGCGCCCTGGCCCTGCGAGAAGACGCGCAGGGCGGGCTCCTCCGCCCCGCCGGAGCCGCCGGCTCCCCCGGCGCCGCCGGTCCCCGGCACGGCCAGGGCGGCCTCCGGCTCGAGGAACGCGTGCTCGACCCGCTGCGTCTCGAACGTCTCGGTCGCCACGTGCGCGGCCGCGGCAAGAGCGGCGTCCACGTCGCCGCGGCGGACGGCGCTGAGCGAGAGCAGGTTGCCCGACTCGTGGATCCGCGGGGCGCCGTCCGCGAGGGCCGCGAACGGGTCGGTCAGCGGCTCCAGGACCTCGTACTCGACCTCGACCAGCGCGGCGGCCTCGCGGGCCGCGTAACGGCTGGTCGCCGCGACGGCCGCCAGCGCGTCCCCGACATAGCGCGTGATCTCGCCCTCGGCCACCAGCAGCGGCCAGTCGCGCGTCAGCAGGCCCTGGACCCGCTCGCCCGGGACGTCGCGCCACGTGACGACCCGCACCACGCCGGGGTGGACGGCGGCCCGCGACACGTCGATCCGCCGGACCAGCGCGCGCGGATGATCCGCGAAACGGAGCGCCCCGTGGAGCATGCCCGGCACGGCCATGTCCGCCACGAACGCGTGCTCGCCGAGGACCAGCGCGGCCCCGTCGTAGCGCACGCTGCGATCCCCCACCCCGTCGCCGGGGTTCGGCCGGGCGTCCCGTCCGCCCGCCTCCCGTCGCCCGTCGGCGACCGATGCGATGGCCTCGATCACCTTGACGTACCCGGTGCAGCGGCAGAGGTTGCCGGCGAGCGCCCGGGCGATCTCGTCGCGCGTCGGGGCCGGCACCCGGCCCAGGAGGGCCTCCGCCTTCATGACGATCCCCGGCGAGCAGAACCCGCACTGCGCGGCGCCGCTCGCCTGGAATGCCGCTGCCCACTCCGCGCGTGCGTCCGCTGCCAGCCCTTCCAGAGTGACCACCGAGCGGCCGGCGACGCGGCGGGCCGGCTGGGCGCAGGAGACGACGGCCCGACCGTCGACCACGACGGTGCAGGCCCCGCACGAACCCTCCGGTGCGCAGCCGTCCTTCATGGAGCGCAGGCCGCACTCCTCGCGGAGCACCTCGAGGAGGCTCGCATCCGGCCGGGGCCGGACCTCGACCGTGCGCCCGTTGAGCGTGAACTCCATCGAGTTATCCTTGGCGCCAAGGGCGGGCCATGTGGCCCTTCCGGGGGCGCTCGTCCCGTTCGAATCTACACACAGCCGACGGTCGTGACCCGTGCTGTTGGTCCCGGCCACGGTCCCTTTGGTCCCGATCGCCACCGGAGCATACCGGCGCCGAACCGGGACGGGAGCGACGATGGCGCGACTCGGGCTTGAGCGAGATGTGGTCGATCGGGGCGTCTACGAGCGCACCGTGCGTCGCTTCGCCGAGTCCGGGATCCTCATGCCGACCTTCGCGCAGCTGGCCGACCCGGAGACGGCCCCGCCGGCGGCCGCGGCGGCCGTCGCCCTGGTCGATCCCGATACGGCGGACCCGGCCAACCTGTTCCGCGTCCACTGGTACAACGGCGCCGACCGCCGCGGGCGGGTCCCGCTGCCGGAGCACGTCGTGCTGCCGCCGTCGCTCACCGGCGTGGGCGCGCGCATCGTGGTCGCGCTGGGCGACCGCTTCCCGATGATCGCCTCGCACAAGGTCCTCGCCGCCTACGCCTGCCTCGCCCCGCGCATCGTGACCGGCCAGTTCGACCCAGGCAGCCACCGGGCGGTCTGGCCGTCGACCGGCAACTACTGCCGGGGCGGCGTCGCGATCTCGCGCATCATGGGCTGCCGCGGCGTGGCCGTGCTGCCGGAGGGGATGAGCCGGGAACGCTTCGACTGGCTGGCTGGGTGGGTGGCGGATCCCTCGGACATCGTCCGCACGCCGGGCTCCGAGAGCAACGTCAAGGAGATCTACGACCGTTGCGCCGAGCTTGAGCGCGACCCGGCCAACGTGATCTTCAACCAGTTCTCCGAGTTCGGGAACCACCTGGTCCACTACCTCGCGACCGGTCGCGCGCTGGGCCGGATCTTCGAGGCGATGCAGGAACGCGACCGCGACGTGCGCCTCCACGCCTTCGTCTCGGCCACCGGCTCGGCGGGGACGATCGGCGCGGGCGACTTCCTCAAGGAGCGCTTCGGCGCGCGGATCGTGGCGGTCGAGGCGCTCGAGTGCCCCACCATGCTCGAGAACGGGTTCGGCGAGCACAACATCCAGGGCATCGGCGACAAGCACATCCCGCTGATCCACAACGTGATGAACACCGATGTCGTGGTGGGCATCTCCGACCAGGCCACGGACCGCTTGAACGTCGTGTTCAACACCCCGGTCGGGCGTGACTTCCTCGTGCGCCGGCGCGGCGTCCCGGCCGGGATCGTCGAGCGGCTCGACTCGTTCGGGCTCTCGAGCATCTGCAACGTGCTGGCCGCGATCGCCGTTGCGCGGCACGAGGGCCTGGGTCCCGAGGACGTCATCGTCACGGTCGCGACCGACGGCGCGGCGATGTACCGGACCGAGCGCGAGAAGGCCGAGGCACGCGACTTCGCCGGTGGATTCGACGAGATGGCCGCTGCCGAGACGTTCGGGCGCTACCTGCTGGGGGCCGGCGAGAGCCAGCGCGTGCTCGACCTGACGGCGGTCGAACGGCGTCGGATCTTCAACCTCGGCTACTTCACCTGGGTGGAGCAGCAGGGCATCTCGTTCGACGAGTTCGTACGCCGCCGCGCACCGTCGTTCTGGCAGGACCTGCGCAGGATCCTCCCCGTCTGGGACGAGATGATCCGCGAGTTCAACGAGCGGACCAGGGCGGGAGTGCCCGCGTGAGGGGCCTCCTCGGGACCGCGGCGACCCCCGCCGCGTCGACGCGCAACGCGGGCCCCTCCGGCCGGCTTCCCATCGAGCTGGTCTGCGCCGGCTGCGGCCATCGCGTCGCACCCGGGCAGCCGGCCCCGCTGCGCTGCCCGCGCGCGGTCGTCGGGGACGACACCGACCACGTCCTCGGCCGCGTCCTGGACCCGGCCCGCCTGTCCTTCCCGAGCGGCGCGGAGCCGAACCCCTTCGTCCGGTACCGCACGCTCTTCCACGCCTATCACGTGGCAACGGCGAGCGGCTGGACGGATCGCGACTACGTCCGCCTGGTCGAGCGGCTCGACCGGGCCGTGGCGGCAGTGGACGGCACGGGCTTCCGGGTGACGCCGTTCGCCCGTGGCGCCGCCCTCGGCAAGCGGCTGGGCTTCAGCGCCGGCGGCGGGGTGTACGTCAAGGACGAGACGGGCAACGTCTCGGGCTCCCACAAGGCGCGCCACCTCATGGGCACGATGCTCGAGCTGGAGGTGGCCGACGCGCTGGCGGGCGGTGGCGCAGAGCGACGGCCGCTGGCGATCGCGAGCTGTGGCAACGCTGCCCTCGCGGCGGCCGTCATCGCCCGGGCCGCCGGCCGCGACCTCGAGGTGTTCATCCCGCCCGACGCCCATCCCGCGGTCGTCGCCCGCCTGAAGACCCTTGGCGCGCACCTGACGGTGTGCCGGCGCGAGCCCGGGGTGCCAGGTGACCCGACCTACCGGCGGCTCCGCGCGGCGATCGAACGCGGCGCGCTCCCGTTCACCTGCCAGGGCAACGAGAACGGCTTCGCCATCGAGGGGGGCCTGACCCTGGGCTACGAGCTCGCCGCCGACCTCGCCGCCGCGGGCGCGACCCTCGACCGGCTGTTCATCCAGGTCGGCGGAGGCGCGCTGGCCTCGGCCTGCATCCAGGGCCTCGCGGAGGCGCGCCTCCTGGGCGCGGGGAGAGCGGACCCGCGGATCCATCCCGTCCAGGCGAGTGCCGTCGCCCCGCTCGCTCGAGCCTACGAACGCCTGGCGCAGCGGCTGGACGAAAAGGCGCCCAGCGAGGACGACTTCGCCTGGGCCGCCCGCCACCGCTCGGCGTTCATGTGGCCCTGGGAGCACGAGCCGCACAGCGTCGCCGAAGGGATCCTCGACGACGAGACCTACGACTGGCTGGCCGTCGTGCGCGGCACCCTGGCCAGCCGCGGCCATCCCGTGGTCGTCGACGAGGCCACGTTGCTCGAGGCGAACGAGCTCGGCCGCGCGGCCGCCGGCATCGACTCCGATCCGACCGGCACCGCCGGCCTGGCCGGCCTGCTGGAGTTGCGCCGCCACGGCGTCGTCGGCTCCGGCGAGACGGTCGCCGTCCTGTTCACCGGCGTCCGACGAGACGGTCTGCCGGCCACCGACCCGTCCCATGCACCTGAGGGAGAACGACGATGAGGAGCTTTCTCGGCCGCGACATCCTGTCCCTGAAGGACTTCAGCCGCGACGAATTCCTCCGCGTCTTCGAGGTCGCCGACGACCTGCGCCCGCACGCCACCGATCGGCGCAACGGCGACCTGCTCAAGGACAAGACGCTGCTCACGGCCTTCTACCAGCCCAGCACCCGGACGCGCCTCTCGACCGAGGCCGCGATGCACCGGCTGGGTGGTCACGTGCTGGGCTTCGCGGACGCCAAGATGACCCGCGCCGGCGACTTCTACCAGGAGTCGATCAAGGACACCTTCCACATGCTCGAGCACTACGGCGACGTCATCGCCATCCGGCACTTCCAGCAGGGCGCCCCGGCGGAGGCGGCGCGCTGGGCGTCCGTCCCGGTCATCAACTGCGGCGACGGGTGGGGCGAGCACCCCACCCAGGTCCTGACCGACCTGTACACGATCCAGCGCGAGCTGGGGACCCTCGACGGGCTGACCTACCTGCTCGTGGGCGACATGCGCATGCGGACGATGCACTCGCTCCTCTACGCGCTGTCGCAGTTCGACGCCGAAGCGATCGTGGTCAGCCCGCCGGACATGGCCCTCCTGCCCGAGTTCAAGGCCGAGCTCGACGAGCTGAACGTCGCCTACCGCGAGGCGCCCTCGGTAGCGGACGCCATCGCCGACGCGGACATCATCTACATGGAGCCGGTCGTCCAGGCCGACTACACGCAGTCGCGCGTCGAGCGCGGCGCCGAGACCGGCCGAACGCCGGAGGCCTACCGCGTCACCCGCCAGTTGCTCCGCGACAAGGCCAGGCGCAGCTCGATCATCCTCCACTCCCTGCCCCGCATGGACGAGCTGCCCGCCGATGTCGACGGGACCCGACACCAGCGCTACTGGGCCGAGGCCTTCAACGGCGTGCCTCTCCGCATGGCGCTCCTGGCGCTCGTCATTGGCGCGGTGGAGTGAGGAGGCGACGATGCAGACGAACCTTCGCGGTCGCGACCTGATCAGCCTCCGGGAGTGGACGCGCGAGGAGATCGAGACCGTCCTCGAGGTGGCCGTGGACCTCAAGCGCCAGCGCGCCCTCGGCCAGCCGCATCCGTACCTCCGCGACAAGGTCCTGGCGATGCTCTTCTTCTACTCGAGCACGCGCACCCGGGCCTCGTTCGAGGCGGGCATGGCCCAGCTCGGCGGCCATGCCCAGTTCATCGAGTCGCGCACCACCCAGATCGCCCACGGCGACACGGCCCGCGAGATCGGCGAGATCCTCGGCCGCTACAACGACGGGATCGCCATCCGCCACGTCGAGTGGGGCGTCGGCAACCGGTACATCCGCGAGGTGGCCGAGGCGAGCCGCGTGCCGGTCCTCAACATGCAGTGCGACCTCTACCACCCGCACCAGGTCCTGGCCGACCTGCTGACCATCCGCGAGAAGCTGGGCGACCCGCGCGGCCGGACGCTCACGGTCTCGTGGGCCTACGCCGCGAGCTACCAGAAGCCCATCAGCGTGCCCCAGGACCTCGTCCTGCTGGCCACGCGCTTCGGGATGCGCGTTCGGCTGGTCCACCCACCGGAGTTCGTGCTCATGGACGACGTCGTGGCCGAGGCGGCCGAGAACGCCCGCCGCTCCGGCGGTGCCTTCGAGCTGATGGACGACTTCGACGCCGGGATGCGCGACTCGGACGTCGTCTACGCGAAGAGCTGGGGGCCCCTGCTCGTGGCCAGGGACGACGCGGAGGGAGCGGCGATCTCGGCGCGCTACACCGACTGGATCGCCGACGAGCGCCGCATGGCGCTGGCCGGCCCGGACGCGATCTACATGCACCCGCTGCCGGCCGACCGCAACATCGAGGTCGCCGATGCGGTCATCGACGGTCCCCGGTCGGTCGTCTACGACGAGGCGGAGAACCGCCTCCACGTCCAGAAGGCGGTCATGGCCCTCACGATGGCCTGACGGCACGGGCACCGCGCCCGCAAGGAGAGCGAACGATGGGCGACAGGACGCTCGTGGTCGCGATCGGCGGCAACTCGCTGATCAAGGACGCACGCCACCAGACGGTGCCGGACCAGATCGCCGCCCTGGCCGAGACCAGCGTGCACATCGCCTCGGCCATCCGCGATGGCTGGCAGGTGGCCATCGGCCATGGCAACGGCCCCCAGGTCGGGTTCATCCTGCGCCGTTCCGAACTCGCCGCCCACGAGCTTCACGAGGTCCCGCTCGACGTGTGCGACGCGGACACCCAGGGGGCCATCGGCTACGAGCTCCAGCAGAGCCTGGGCAACGAGTTCCGGCGCATGGGCCTCGACCGCCAGGCGGTCACGGTGGTCACGCAGGTCGAGGTGGCGCGCGACGATCCGGCCTTCGGGCGCCCGACCAAGCCCATCGGCACGTTCATGGACGAGGCGCGCGCCATGCAGCGCCGCGACGAGCAGGGCTGGGACGTCGTCGAGGACGCCGGGCGGGGCTGGCGGCGCGTCGTCGCCTCGCCGCGCCCGTTGCGCATCGTCGAGGACCGCGCCATCAAGGCCCTCCTCGCGGACGGGTTCGTGGTGATCACGGTGGGTGGGGGCGGGATCCCCGTCGTGGCCGACGAGACCGGCAGCCTGCACGGTGTCGCCGCGGTCATCGACAAGGACTACGCGTCCTCGCTGCTGGGCACGGTCGTGGGAGCAGACGTCTTCGCCATCACCACCGCGGTCGAGCGGGTGGCGCTCGACTGGGGCAAGCCGAGCCAGACCTGGCTGGATCGCCTGACCGTCGCCGAGGCGCGCGCCTACCTGGCCGAGGGCGGCCACTTCATGCCCGGCAGCATGGCGCCCAAGATCGAGGCCTGCCTCGAGTTCCTCGAGCGCGGCGGTTCCGAGGCGATCATCACCGCGCCGGCGAACCTGGAGCTGGCCCTGGCCGGCCGGGCCGGGACGCGCATCGTGCCTTGAGCTGGCGGCGCACCCAGCCTTGACTTCCGGCCGCCCGCCGCCGATGCTCGGCCGGCAAGAGTGGTCCCAGTCACAGGAGCGTACCGCCATGCCGCTGTATCTCGATAGCCACCACAAGGTCCCCGGCCTGACCGGCGAAGCCGTGGCCCAGGCGCATGCCGCGGATCTCGCCGTCCAGGCCAAGTACGGTGTCAGCTACCTCCGCTACTGGTACGACGAGGCGACGGGCAAGGTCTTCTGCCTGGCGGAGGCCCCGAGCGCCGAGGCCGCCATCGCCGTCCACCGCGAGGCCCACGGGCTGCTGGCGGACGAAGTCGTCGAGGTCAGAGAGGGAGCGTGACGAGGGCCTCGTTCGGGCTCATCGATCGACCCTGACGGCGGGCCGTCTCGAATCGCTCCCGCCCGAGGCGAGCCTCGAGGTCGGCCAGGGCCCGCTCGTGGGCGGCGGCGGCCTGCGGGGGGACCATCGCCCGGATCGCTTCGCGCAACGACTCGGCGGCGCCATGGAGCCGGGCGGCGGCTTCGGCGTCGTCGGAGGCCACCGCGCCGGCCAGGCTTTCCATCGCGCCCGCCAGGCTTGGCATGTCTCCCAGGTCCTGCCGGAGCGCGAGGCTCTGCCGGAAGAGGACGCGCGCCCGCGCAGCGTCCCCCGCCGCGAGCGCGAGGTCGGCCAGGTGGGTGAGCACCCGGGCGACACCGCGCTGGTCACCGAGCGCCTCGAGCATCGCCAGCGCCTCGACGAGGAGAGAGCCGGCGGCTTCCCGATCACCCGTCCGTGCCGTGGCCATCGCGAAGCTGTCGAGTGCGAAGGCCTCCATCCACCGGTCGCCGAGCTGCCGGACGGTCGCGAGCGCTTCCCGGTACAGCGCTCCAGCGCCCTCGACGTCGCCCTGTCGCGCGGCGACGTCGGCCAGGTTGATCGTGCCCAGTGCCGCTCCCCGTACGTCGCCTAGCTCGCCGACCAGGGCGATCGTCTCGTCGTACAACGCACGTGCCCGCGCCAGGTCGCCGAGCTGCACGGCGGCGTTGGCGAGGTTGTTCGCGGCGTAGGCGATGCTCTGTCGGTCGCCCATCCGGCGGTGGAGGGCCAGGCACTCCTCGTGGAAGGTCGAGGCGGCTCGAAAGTCGCCCTGCATGAAGGCCAGGTTGCCGGCGCCGGTGAGCGCGTCCGCCCGAAGGCGGGAAACGTCCCCACCGACCGCGGCGACCATGCGCTCGAGCCAGCCGCGCCCTTCGGTGAGGTGACCGCGGATCTCCCAGAATCGCCACAGTCCCGCCGCGATCCGCAGCCCCGTCTGCCCTTGACCGGGCTCCACGAGGCTCCCCTCGAGGACGGCGCGGAGGTCGTCGTGCTCGCGGTCGAGGCGGCGAAGCCAGTCGCTCGGTTCCGGGCCCTTGAAGAACGCCTGTGCGGCCTCATCGACGAGTGCGACGTACCAGTCCCGGTGCCGGCGAGACGTCTCGTCCGCCTCGCCCGCCTCCTCCAACCGGCTGTACGCGTACTCGCGGACCGTCTCGAGGAGCCGGAAGCGTGCCTCCGGGGAGGTCGCCTCGGAGAGGATGAGCGACTTGTCGACCAGCCGGCTGAGGATGTCCAGGACGTCGAACGGTTCGACGGCGTCCCCGGCGCAGACGGCCTCGGCCGCCTCGAGCGATGCGCCGCCGGCGAAGACCGACAGGCGGCGCAGGACCGCCCGCTCCGGCTCGGCCAGGAGGTCGTAGCTCCAGTCCATCACGGCCCGCAGCGTCTGGTGCCGCGCGACGGCACCCCGGCCGCCGCTCAAGAGCCGGAACCGGTCGTCGAGACGGGCCGCGATCTGCTCGACCGGCAGCGCCCTCGCCCGTGCGGCGGCGAGCTCGAGCGCAAGCGGGATGCCGTCCAACCGGCGGCAGAGCTGGGCCACCGAACGCGCATTCCGCTCGGTCACGGCGAACGCGGGCTGGACCGCCCTTGCGCGCTCGATGAATAGCCGGCAGGCGTCGAAACCTTCGAGTTCCCGCGGATCGGCGAGCCCGCCCACGTCTGGAGCCAGCAGCGGGGAGATCGGCTGGGTGACCTCGCCGGGGACCCCCAGGGGCTCGCGGCTGGTCACGACCATGCGGACCGCCGGGCATGACCGGATGAGCGCCTCGGCCAGATCGGCACATGCCGAAAGCACGTGATCGCAGTCGTCGAGGACGAGCAGGAGCCGCTTGGTCCGCAGGTGATCCACGAGGGCCCCCAGCAGCGACCGTCCGGCAGACTCTCCGACGCCGAGGATCGTCACGACGGCCGGGAGGACCAGACCGGGATCGGTCAGGGCCCCGAGCTCCACGATCCAGGCTCCGTCCTCGAACGAGTCGAGCATGACTCGTGCCAGCCGGAGCCCGAGGCGGGTCTTGCCCACGCCGCCGGGCCCGGTCAGCGTCACGAGCGGCGCGTCGGCGAGGACCCGCTCCGCCTGCTCGATCTCGCGCTCGCGGCCGACGAAGCTCGTGACCTCGAGGGTCAGGTTGCTCCTTGGTGCCTCCTTCGTGCGCGGGGCCGGGAAGTCCCGCTCCAGGCCAGGCCCCGCGACCTGGAACAGGCGCTCGGGCGCGTCCACGTCCTTGAGCCGGTGGATGCCGAGGTCGATGGCGCCCATGGGCGGGCGCAGCTCGTCTGCGGCCAGGTCGCGAGTCGTCTGCGAGATGAGGATCTGGCCGCCGTGGCCGGCGGCGCAGATCCGGGCGGCGCGGTGGACGTCCAGGCCCACGTAGCCTTCGGAGGCGGCCCTCGGCTCGCCGGTGTGGAGGCCCATCCGGTCCCGGATCGCGACGCCTTCGGGCCAGGCGTGGGCGCCGATCGCCAGCTGGCCCTCGACGGCCGCGAGGACCGCGCTGCGCGCCGTCGGGAAGACGAAGTAGAGGCCGTCACCGGCCGACCCGCGCTCGACCCCGCCGTGCACCGCGAATGCGGAACGGAGCAGCCGGTGGTGCTCGGAGAGGACGGCCGCGTACCGGTCGCCGAGGTCCTGGAGCAGCCTCGTCGACCCCTCGATGTCCGTGAACACGAGGGTGACGGTCCCGCCCGGCTGCCCGCCATCGGGAACCTCGTGGGACGCCACGTGCGCTCCTATCTGAACCGCAGGCGCCGAACCACCCGCCCCGATCGGCCAGGCAAGGGCCCTCGCCCGCCGATATGGGACACCTTCCGCCCCGGGTTCGGCGGATACACAGGGCGGTGTCGGGAGGGGCCGAGGTGCGGCATGATACCCCGCGTGGCACGTGTGGCGCCCCGGAGCGCCGTCCGCCACACCAGGAGATCAGAGGAGGGTTCGATGGCCACCTACGTCTCGCTCATCAACTGGACCGATCAGGGGATCAAGGGGTACCGGGACACGACGGCGCGGGCCGAGGCCGGGAACGCGTTGGCTGCCAGGTTCGGAGGCCGCATCGCATCGATCTGGTGGACCATCGGGCCATACGACCTCGTGGCCGTGTCGGAGTTCCCGGACGACGAGTCGGCGACCGCGTTCTCGCTCGCACTGGGCGCGGCCGGCAACATCCGGACGACCACGATGCGCGCCTTCGGGGCGAACGAGATGTCGGCGATCATCGCCCGGACCGGCTAACACGCGGCGCGTTCGCGAGGACGCAGAGGGGACGACCGCGACGCGCGCTGGACCGCATCACGACGAATGGCCCTTGGCCACGACCGTAGCGCAGAGCATCTTCCGCTGGCACGCGGGAGGCGATGAGGTGCGGTCCACACCCGGCCGCCGTGACCGCGCCGAGCCACCGGCGAGACGGACCCGCGGTTAGGCGTCCCGGGAGCGAACCCATGTGGAAGCCGATCGCGATCCTGACAGCGACCGTGTTGGCCGTGGCCCTGGTGCCATCTCCCTTGGTCGCGGCGCAGACAGAGGGCGGGTCGATCGCCTGGACGCGCGTCGAGGTGAACTTCAGCGATCTGCCTACGAGCGGTCCCTACGTGACTGGAGCTGGCTACGAGACCACGACACTGGCGGTCCAGCAGGGCACGCGAATCGACCCACGAAGACACGCGGAGATCTACTTCTATGTCGTGTACTGGAACGACCGCTACGTCGCCACCAGCCCCAGCACCCTCCAACTGATCGGCTTCTTCCAGGGGGCGAACCAGGCCGAGGTCGGCACCTTCACGCTCGATCGCGACCTTGGATCCGCAGTGCTTGACGCGGACGTTCCGGCGGCATCGTGCTTCGGGCCGGAGTGTGAGCCACGCCAGATCCACGCGGTCTGGGCGCCGATCGGCCCCCTGGAGACGCACCGCGGCCACTGGACCGGCTGGTACCAGCTCGACTCGGCGCAGAACTGGATCGACGTACGGCCGTCGGACGACCCCGACTTCCGCTGGACGGCCAGCACCTCGAGTGAACGCCGGGCGGCCACAGCACAGGTCTGGGTGAACGGAACCCTCGCCCCGGCGACGAGCTTCTACGAACTCTCGATCATGGAGAGGGGCCGGGAGGCTGGGTCGTGGACGTGCTTCACTTCACGCTGCCCCTTCGACTGAGGCGCGCAGCCGACTGAGTGACAGCCCGCACGCTCTACTTGAGCTCGATGGCCGTCACCACGAGATCGTCGGTTCCGGCGTTTTCCAGCGTGTGAGCCGGGATCCCGTCGATCCAGAGGAAGGCGGGGCATCACGAAGGCTGGATCAGCCTTGCCTGTGTCCAACGTCACGGTTCCCGCCGCGTCGTGCCGGACGAAGTGGCTCCCGCTGCTGACCAACACCAGGTGCGGCGCAGGTACGTGTGCAGCGGAGTCGTGTCGCCCGGCCGGACCACGGTCTCGAGGACGCGAACCCGGTCGTTCTCGAACACGACGCGATGATGATCGGGCGCCGCGATCGGGCCGTCCAGGTCCGGGGATCGCTTGTCGTCGACTGCCACGTGCGAGGTCTAGACTCGACCGGCCCGTCTCCGCGCGAAGGATGGAACCGCACATGGACGAGCAAGACTCGGCCGACGCCCTGGCGACGCTCAGCTCTCTCGTGGGCACCTGGCGCGGCAAGGGCACGGCCAGGCTCCCGTCGATGGAGGCCGCGGACTTCGCGGAGGAGATCCGCTTCTTGCGACGAAGCCCGACCTCGCTCGATTACTGGCAGCGGGCCGTCGCGACAGGCGACGGCGCGATGCTCCATAGCGAGTCGGGCATCTGGCGTGCGACGGCCGCGGGTACGTTGGAGATCACGATCGCCCTGCCCGGCGCGACCGAGGTGTCCGAAGGGAGCGTTGACGGGGCCTCGATCCGGCTCGAGTCGACGGCGATCGGCCTCGCCGCCACCGGTGCCAAGCTCCGGCAGACCATCCGACGTTACGACTTGACCGGCGGCTCGCTCACCTACGAGATCTCGATCGCGACAGCGGAGTTCGCGCTCAGCGCGCATATCAGCGGCGAGCTGAATCGGTCGGAGAGCCGTAGCGGCTGATCGCCGGCGCCCCCGGACGGCCATCGGAGAACGGCACCAGCGCGAGGACGACCCGCCCGCGTGGTACGCGGCCGTGCGGTCGTGACCACAGTCCTGGCGTGCTGAACGCCTCTTGTGCTCGTTCGGGCGCCGCTGCAGACTCATCTGCGGCGGAGGTGAGCGTATGCACGCAGGTCGCCGGCCAACGCTGGCGGGTCTGATCGGCGGGGCGGTGCTTCTCGCAGTCGTCCTATTCGGCTTCTGGGCCTTGATGCCCGCGGTCCCCCTCGGACTCATCCTCCTGGTCGGTGTCGTGGCCGAGGTGACCATCTACACCGTCCTGTACGTCGTCCAGCGCAGGCGCCACTGGTAGCTTGAGGTCGAACGACCGCAGGAGCAGCCAGGTCCCTATGTATCCGTTGACAATGCATCAGATGATGATATAGTTCGCGCCGTGGAAGCCGCCGCCGAGCCAAAGGGGATCCCGCCGCTGTCCCGGACGGCGATGTACGTCCTCGTCGCCATCGGAACCGAGGAGCGTCACGGCTACGCGATCATGCGCGAGATCGCGCGGATGACCGAGGGGGCGACGCGGTTGGGACCCGGCGGCATCTACACCACGATCAAGCGCCTCCTCGACGATGGGCTGATCGAGGAGTGCGACGAGCGACCGGATCCCGAGCTGGACGATCAGCGCCGGCGCTACTACCGGCTCACCGGGGCCGGGCGGGCCGTGGCGGCAGCGGAGGTCCGTCGCCTCGAGAGCCTCGTCCGCGCGGCGCGCCCGTGGGCGCTCGAGGCCGTCGAGTGATCCCGCGCGACTCAGCGCACGAGCGCGTGTATCGCGGGCTCCTCCGCCTCTATCCGGCCGCGTTCCGGATGCGGTTCTCGGACGAGATGGTGCAGCTCTTCGGCGACCTGCTCCGCAACGCGCGAACAGAGGGCGCACCGGGCGGGGCCGCGAGAACGTGGCTGAGAACCCTCGGCGACCTGGCCGTCACGGCCGCGTCCGAGCACGCACGGAGGGATCGACCCGTGGCTCATTCGCTTGCCGCAGCACCGTCGATCGCGAGTCGGGCCCTCGGGCTGGCCGGCATCCTCGGCGGCGCGGTCCTGCTGGCGGCATTCCTCGTCGAGATCGACCCGGATCTCAACTACCTCCGGCTCCTTCTTTTCAACGCGGGCGCGATCGCCATCGGGCTCGCCGTCCATCGGCTCCAAGCGCCGGGCTCTCGTCGGCTTTCGGTGGCCGTCGTGGCTCCCCTGATCCTGGCCAATGCCTGGTACGCGGTGATGGTCCTGCTCCCGACGCTCGGGCTCGCGCCGTTCGCAGGCGATGGCCATTTCGTGGGATTCCTGGCCGGCCTGGCGATGTGGCTGACGGACTCGGCGTTCGGATTCGTCATCTGGCGCATCGGTGCCATCGCGCGCTGGGTCGGGCTCGCCCTGGGGATCGGTTCCCTGCTCGCCATCCTTGGCATGGACCGCTTCGTACAGGGCGACTTCGCCTGGTTCTTCAGCCCCGTCGCCCTCGCGGGCGTCGGCGTGAACGGTCTCGCGTGGATCCTCCTCGGACTCGCGGTCGCCACTCGGCGGCGCGCGTCGGACGCGCGGCCGCAGGAGATCCCGCCCGGAGGCTAGGGTGGGCGATCATCCACGGAGCGCGCGTCGTTCCCTGAGCCGGCCTTAGGCTGACGGTACCGTGCCGGCCGCACGGCGGCGTCAGAATGCGGCCATGTCCCACTCCCGGCTTCCCCTCGGCATCCTCGCCGGCATCGCCGCCCCGATCGTTTCGTGGGGCCTGAGCCTCGTCATCATCGCCGGCTGGCCCGGCTACGACCCGATCGAGCAGTCGATCAGCCTCCTCGCCAACGCTCCGCTGGGCTGGCTCCAGACCGTCGCCTTCGTGAGCGGCGCGCTGCTCGGCACGGCATGGGCCTTCGGCCTTTCGAGCGTGCTCGGGCCGACTCCTCGTGACCGGGCGCTGGTCTGCGTCCTGCTCCTGCTCCAGGCGCTCATCTCGCTCGGCTTCGCGATCCTCCCGACCGACCCCGAGGGCGTGCCGAAGACCACCGTCGGGGTGCTCCATCTCCTGGTCTTCTACGTCTACGCGCTGACCATGCCGCTCACGCTCCTCGCACTTGGCCTCGTGATGCGCCGCGACTCGCGCTGGCGGGCGATCGCCCGGCCCAGCCTGGTAGCCGCCGGACTCGTGCTCGTAGGCACCGTCCTCGTCCCGGCCACGGTCGACGGCCCCCTCAGCCCCTGGCTCGGGCTTCTCGAGCGGCTCTACGTGGCCATCCCCTCGGTCTGGCAGGTCGGCGTCGGCCTCGTGGCCTGGCGATCGCTGCGGTAAAACGACCTTGTTGCGATTCGGACGACCCTGCGCATGCTTCGCGGTTGGCTCCTGCCTCAGGCCGCCTCGAGCGTGTCGGGAATACCCCAGATCGCCTCGGCCTCGCTCGGGTCGAAGAGGTACTCGCGATAGAAGACCACCTTGCCTCGCCGGAAGCGATAGACGCCGGCGACCTCGGTGTGGAGCGAGACGCCATCGACGGTCTTCTGGTCGGTCTCGAATTCGACATACATCGTGTTGCCGTACGTCAGCATCACCGGATTCGAGAAGCCGACATGCCTGACCGTCAGTCGGATGCTCTCCATCCGCTCGAACCAGCGCCGGAAGAACGCCTCGATCGCCGGCTTTCCCTCGTGCCGGCCGCTGAGCGTCGAGTGGCCAGGGAACTCCAGGACGCCGTCCTCCGCCCACCCGCGCATCACAGCCGCCAGATCCTTGCGACCCACCGCCTCGAAGCTTCGCTGGACACGTCGTTCGAACATCACCCACCTCCCGGCAACCGGACGCCGCGATTGCACGCCAGCGTCGTTCGCCGGACAAGGGCCGAACGCACTGGTGGACCAGCTGAGCCTGTTCAGGCAGTGGCGCCCCCGGACGGGCGTCGGGGAACGGGACCGGCGCGTTGATGACAGACTCGCGTGGTACGCCAACGGCTCGTCGACCGCCCGCCTGAGTGTCGTGCCATCATGTTCATCGCCTTCATGAGCCGAGTTGCCGTCAGTCGGCCGAGCGATGGAGGGAGCGGATGGCCCGGAACGTCGACGCGGTGGAGGCTGGCGGATTGACGGCCCGGATCGTCTCAGCGGGTCCCGCGATCGCGGTCGCGGTAGGCGTCGCCTGGGCGTTCGTCTCCGCCCTGGCGTTGGCGGGGCCGAACAGGGTGCCTGTGAACGTCCTCGACTGGGTCGCGGTCGTGTCGTTCAGCGCCGCGCTCGCTATTCTCGCGCCCGGGATGATCCTCCTCGCCGAGTTGGGCGGGCAGACGAGGGCAGTCAGGGGCGGATGTCTCGTCGTGGCCATCGGGGCCATCGTCGCTGCCATCGCCAATTTCATCGAGGATGGCCTCGGCGTCGCCGCGTTCGGAGACGTCTTCGCAGCCGGCTTGGCAGGCATCCTCGTGGGCCTGCCTTTCCTCGCCATCGTCTTCGCCGTGCGACCACCACGCTGGCTCGCGGCCGTAGCCGTCGCGACTTTCGCGGGAATGTTCGCCAGCTCACAAGCCGGAGGTGGTTTCCTCGTCCTAGCCGCGTGGCTGATCGTCGCAGTGGCCCTCAGGCGCAAAACGCTTACATGAGGGCGCCCGCGGCAGGACGATCGCCGAGGTCGCCTCATCCGACAACCGGCGCGCGGCGAGCGGTGCGGCCGGGAGCTCCGATCGTTGAGTCGGGCAGGACCTCGGCCCGGTAACGGCGGACCCATCGGTAGCCTGTCGCCAGGCTGATCCCGAGCTGCTCGCCACCGGCCAGCCGTCGTCGATCACCCGCTTCACCACGAGCTGCCGACTGAAGACGCTGAGACGCGCACTAGGATGTGCCACGAGACCCTCCGACCGGTATGGGTACTCAACGCACCTCACACCGTGCCCCGAGGCTCTCGTTGGTCAACGGCGTCTTGCAGTGGGTTCGGACCAACGTCGGGCAGGCGGGCTACCGGCTCACAGACCGAATCTCACGAACGCAACTGATTTGACCGGGACGTATCGGTGCGCGGATTCCTGGCCGCGAAGATCGCGACCGAACCGACGGTCTCGAGCTCCACCTCTTCGAATGATGCCCCGAGGATCTCGCCAAGCCCCTCCTGGGTATCCCCGAGGTTGTCGAAGATGCCCCGCCGGTTGTTGGCGTCGAGCGCCCTCCGTGACAACCACGTATGTGATCCCGAGGTCCCGAGAATCGATGCGCCGAAGAGCACGCCAGTCGGTGCCAGGACGGCGGCCACGTTGGCCACGGCACCGGCCTTGCGCGAGAGCGGTCCCGGGAGGCAGTGGATCACGCCGTTCAGCGCGGCGGAGTCGAACGGTCCATCGAGAGGAAGCGGTTTGCAGACATCGGCCTCGACAATCGTGATGTCCAACCGCTGCAGCCGCCGGGAGGCGTGATCGAGGACGTGCACATTCGGGTCGAGGATCGTGACTGGGCTGCCCGCAGGCAGGCCGGCTCGTTCCAGGAAGTAGCCAGTGCCCGGACCAACGTCGAGGTGCAGAGGGCGGACGTGTCGCCGGTATCGCTCGACCAGTCGGGTCGTCGGGCATCGCCACACGACGCGGGTGAAGAAGCCGAGGACCAGGGGGTCGTAGATCTTGAGGAAGAACGGGGTGTACTCGCTCTGGCCTCCGTAGGCGGGATCGTCACGATCCATCGAGCTCGAGCGGTCCTCCATCATGCGTGGCTGCGGGTTGGGCACAGGATGACGCTGGCGTAGCGGCGACCGGAGCGGGCGTCGACGCACGTCGCTCACCGCGCGGTAGCCTTCGGGCGAGCATACGCTGGAACTACCGTCCGGGACCCGCTGGAGCAGCAGAACGCGGTGAAAGTCGCCTCGCTAGTGGAGAGGGTCGAGACTCGGGACAGGACTGGCCGGCGTGACCAGGCGGCCCCGGCACGGCGCTCGTCACGACCCATCTGCCCGATCATGGCGCCCCCCGGACGCACTCGACTGGTACGTGGCTCCGCTTACGTAGGAGCCGTGCGGGAGAGGCGCTACGGCTGGATGAAGTACCCGACCTCGTAGCGATCGACCGACACGACGCCAGCGTCGACGGCCGAAGCCGCGTTCGAACGCATCGCGTTGGCGCGCTCTTCGCTCGCCTTCATGGCGTCCTCGGACTCCCACAGGGTGATCGAGGTGATTCGCCCTGCTTCTCGGTCGACGAGTGCCAGGTTGCCCCGGAACCCCTCCATCTCAGTCATCTCGAGGATCGTTCCGCGACCGTACTCCATCCCTGCGTCGACCTCATCCGGCGTCATCTGGAACACGCTGACCCGTGCGTACATGCACACCTCCTCTGGTATCAGGAGCATACCGTCGGCCGAACGCCCATCCAGCCTCTTGCTCGGGAGGCGCCCGCGGACGGACTCTAGGGAACAGCGGGGAGACGACCCGCCCGGATGATCCCTGGGGTGGCGGCGAGACTGAGATAGCCCAGTCGCAGCCAGCCCAAGTCCCAGGGCACCGAAAGGCCTCCATAGAGCAGCTGCGAAGGGAGACCGCCGTCTGACTGTCCGACCAGATAGGCCACCAGAAGGAAGGTGGGCAACGTGAGGAGCCCCAGCACCAGGATCAAGGATCTTCCTCGCGGCAGCGCGTTCGCCCTCTGAACGTCGATACCTGCAAGAACGAGACCTGCCGTCAGGACAAACACCGCAAGGATCTGCAGAAGCCAACCGCCATAGATCACTGGCGAGCCCCAGTACTTGTCGATATCGAGGATCCAGTACTGCATGACCTGGGCCAGGAACCACATCGCCAGACCAAGGAGCGCAACCAGGAAACCTGCTTTGCCGATCTTGCCGAGCCGGGCCGAGACCTCGACATAGACGCCGGTGAAGCCGACGAGGCCCAGGGGGAAGAACGCCGGCCACACGAGCGCGTACTGCTTGCCGTCCAGGCCCAGGAACATGCGGCCCATGGCGTCCTCGGTCGAGCCGTGCGTGAATGCCCAGATGAAGTCCCTGGCGAGCAAGTGCAGTGCCCACAAGATCAGTGCAAACCCGCTCCACGTGATGAAGGTCTTCTTCCTCAAACCGGACGCCCTCCTGGGGCTAACCGCCTGACGGCCTCGATATGAGCCACCCCGCCAGCCCGGCCGTTCTTCGTGCCAGTATCGCATGGCGTTATACCGTTGGACGGTATAACGAGCGACCGGCAGCCTGTCAATCCCGTTCCCGACGATGGGCTCGATCGGCGCCGCCGTCATCGACGTCGCGGCGGGAGCCGAGGGCGACCCGTGCGCGGTGTTCTGGCGCCCCCGGACGGACTCGAACCGCCGACGCAGGCCTTAGGACGGCCTCGCTCTATCCAACTGAGCTACGGGGGCGCGCTCCCATCATCCTACGCTGCCGCCGGAAAAGGGCCGAGGCCGCCGGCCGCCCTACAATCCCCGGGCGATGGAGTCACGACCGACGATCCGCTTCCTCACCCGGCCCGGCTGCCATCTCTGCGACGAGGCCCGTGCTGCCCTCCAGGCCATGCTCGAGGAGCGGGGCGCGGCCGGCCGGTTGCCGGCGATCGTGCGCGAGATCGACATCACGAGCGACGCGGCGCTCGAGCGCCTGAACTTCGAGCGCATCCCGGTCCTCGTCGTGGGTGACGAGGAACTGCCCCTTGCGACGAGCGTCCGGGCCATGCGCGCCTTCCTCGAGCGGACGCTCGACGGTCACCTGGCCTGACCCGCGATGCCCGACCTGACGCTCGCCACGGCCTTCATCGCCGGCATCATCAGCTTCCTCTCGC